>Ga0209373_10000875_pt1 | contig 40842 bp, 27 predicted proteins | sample Higcelweek5metaG_FD_187173 | JGI IMG/M metagenome (GOLD analysis project Ga0209373, IMG submission 187173) | Freshwater pond sediment microbial communities from the University of Edinburgh, under environmental carbon perturbations - High... | ecosystem: Environmental > Aquatic > Freshwater >... | reverse complement strand
GCACGGTGATGGAGGAAAAAGGCATGCGTTTCACCATAAAAGCCAAGCTGGCGTTATCGTTCACGCTGATCTTGACGCTGTCGGCCATCGGAATGCTGGTCGAACTGAACAGTCTCGCCGACATCAATGCGCGCATGGAGCGGGTGATCAACAGTTCTGCTGCCAAGGCGCTTTTGCTGCAGGATAGTAAAAATGATCTTGTTGCGCTGACCAGCCATATGCGGGGGATGCTGATTGCTGATAAAGCCGAACAAAAGGCTGACTTCCTCAAGCGGTATCAGGCAGCCAAAGAGTCCCTTGATGGTCGGCTTGACACGCTTGAAGGCATGCTGGTGACGACCGAAGGGCGGCGGATGATGGCTGACATTCGCAAGGCCATGGTTCCCATGCTGGCCGTCAACGAAGACATTGTCCGCTTTTCCATGGATGACAGCGATCTGGCTGCCACCGACATGCTGGATGCGATGGAAGTAAAATTTCTGCCGGACATGCGGGTTGCCCTGCAAAATTCCACTCAGTTGATCGACCGGGAAGGGCGTCAGGAAGACATCATCAAGATGATGACCCTCAACGGACTGGTCAACCAGCAAGCGCTGCTCAATCGCCGCATCATCCTGGCGAATTCTGTGGAGCAAATGGAGGCCCTCAACAAGCAGGCGATCGACCTTGATCGACAGCTTGTTGAGACGATGGCTGCCATCGCGTGGCAGCAGATGGCCAATGGCTCTGCCATGCGCAGTACGTTGGAACGCTATTTCACCGAGTACACCGATAAAATGGCGGCTCTGCGCGAACGGGTTCTGTCGAATACCACCGCCAAGGCTGAGGAATTACTGAACGGCAAAGGGCAGCAAGCCTATCTTCAGGTGGTTGAAGTCTTTGATGATCTTATCAAGCTCAATACAGAGCTGATGAGGGATGATAACCGTGCTGCCTTCACGGTCTATCAGGACGCCCGTACCCTGACCATCGGCTTGCTGGTGACCGTGTTGCTGGTCAGCAGCGCCGTCGCGCTGTACATCGCCCTGTCGATCAGCCGAGGTCTGGCCAAGGCATCGTCGCTGGCCAATGCGGTGGCGCTGGGGGATCTGGAGCAAACGGTGACCATTTCCACCAACGATGAAATCGCCGACCTGGTGGCCGCCATGACCACCATGACCGCCAACCTGAAAGACGTGGCGGGCAAGGCGACGGAAATTTCCAACGGCAACCTGACCATCGACGTTCAGCGCCTGTCGGACCGTGACGTGCTGGGGGTTGCGCTGGAAACGATGATTGAGCGTCTGCGGACGGTGGTCGCCGAAGCGTTGAACGCCGCCCGGCAGGTTTCTGCCGGTAGCCAGCAACTGTCGGCCACCGCGGAACAGATGGCGCAGGGTTCGACCGAGCAGGCGGCGGCGGCAGAAGAAGCCTCGTCGTCGATGGAAGAAATGGTCTCGACCATCCGCCAGAGTGCGGATAACGCTTCGGAAACCGAACGGATCGCCGGCAAGTCAGCCAAGGACGCCGAACAGAGCGGGCAGGCGGTGATCAAGGCGGTCGAGGCGATGAAGACCATTGCCGAAAAGATCACCATCGTGCAGGAAATCGCCCGTCAGACCGACCTGCTGGCGTTGAATGCCGCCATCGAAGCGGCGCGGGCCGGAGAACACGGCAAGGGCTTTGCGGTGGTGGCTTCGGAAGTGCGCAAGCTGGCCGAGCGCAGCCAGGCGGCGGCAACCGAAATCATGGTGCTGTCGGGTGAGACGGTGACGGTTTCCGGCGATGCCGGGCAGATGCTGGGCAAGCTGGTGCCGGACATTCGCCGGACGGCCGAACTGGTCGAAGAAATCAGTGCTGCCGCCCGCGAACAGAACGTCGGCGTCGAACAGATCAACACCGCCATCCGCCAGCTGGATCAGGTGACGCAGCAGAACGCCAGCGCCTCGGAAGAAATGTCGGCAACCTCCGAAGAACTGGCCGCACAGGCGCAGCAACTGGAAAGCACCATGGCCTTCTTCGTGATTGATCAGGTGGCACGAACAGTCTCTCGCAGCAAGCCCAAGGCAGCCCGCAACGCGCCCACGCCACCCCGGCGCCCCCCGGCAGCGGCCAGCAGCAAGGGTGGAATCGTGCTGGATCTGGAAGATGATCTCGATAACCACTATCAACGGTACTAAAGCATTTTCAAGTTGACCGTCGACGGTCAACGGCTCGGAAAATGCGGCACTAAAAGGGAAGAGCGTTTTCGCTCGGTGTGAAAACACTCTGACAGTTTGTCGGCCCCCATGCTGCCCGTGTGCGCCGGTGCGCCGGACAGCATGGGGGCCTTCCCGTGGTGATGACAGGAGCCATACCACCATGTCTCAGGATCGTTCTCCGCTGGCCTCGTCGTCGATCGGGGTCGAGCAGCACTATGTCACCATCGGGGTTGCCAGCGAGACCATCGCCATTGCGGTGGCACAGGTGGAGGAAGTCCTGGATGTTCAGCCGTTCATCCGCATTCCCAACATGCCGGCGGTGGTGCGGGGGATGATTGATGTGCGCAGGCGGGCCATTCCGGTGTTTGACCTGCGGCTGAAATTCGGACTGTCTGAAACCGAGGTGACACCACAGACCCGCATCGTGGTGCTTGACCTGATCCGTGGGGACAGCGTGCGCCGGGTGGGCATTCTGGCGGATCGGGTGTTCGAGGTGACGGCGCTGGATCAGACCAGCGTTGAGCCGCCGCCCGATATCGGCATGGCATGGCAATCGCAGGCGGTGATCGGGCTGGGGCGGCGGAACGGGGCACTGGTGATCGTGCTGGATGTCAACAGCCTGTTTGATGCCGATGACCTGCCGGCAGCCTTGCTGCAGGACGGGGGACAGTAACCCTCTCCTGTCTCCTGACTGTCGGCCCCGTTCCCGCCCACCGGGGGGAGCGGACCGCGCAGCATCACAGGACACGACAGGGGAAGGAGGATGGCGGACGGTCGTCTGCACCTGCCCGGGGCCTTCGGCCCCGATCCTCCACATGGGATGATGCTCCCCATTTTTTCTTTCACGATCAAATTCATGACATGCCGGGCCTGACGGCCCAAACGAGGTGTGGAGCTGCGCTCCACGGCCCTCAACAACCCTTGGATTCATTTGCGGACGAAGGCTTTTGCCACTGCCTTAATCGTTCTTAATGATTGGCCGGTTGTCGCCAGTTGATAACGACTATTAATATCGATCCACAAGCGGACTATCTTCCCGGGGATTTCTCCCCTCATTCCCAGTGTGATCGAGGAGCCTTTCATGCGCGCGTCCTGGAAAGCTTTTTTGCAAGACGAAAGCGGCGTCACCGCCATTGAATACGGTATTCTGGCAGCATCAATGGCTGCGGCGATCGGCCTGATTTTCGGGTCGGACGGTGTGTTCATCACCGCCCTGAAAGATCGTTTCCAGAGCATCGCCAATCAGATTTCCACCACCAACAACAATGCCAAATGACGGTTCCCCTGTCTGGTCTGGTGATGCTGTTGTTGCTCTGGGCGTCGGTCAGGGACCTGCTGTATCGCAAGATTGGAAACCGGCTGGTGCTGGTGCTGGCCGTGTTGTGGCTGGGCGAGGCTGGATGGCTGGCGATGCGGGACAGTGCGATTGCTCCACAGGTTCTGCATCACGCGCTGCTGTCCCTGCCGGGGGCCGGGGCGGTTCTGGCGGTGGGCTTCGTCCTGTTCCGTCTGGGGTTTGTCGGGGCTGGCGACGTCAAGCTGGTTGCGGTCCTGTGCCTGTGGGTCGGTGCGCCGATGCAGTCGGCCTTTCTGATCGTCACCTCGCTGGCGGGCGGGCTGTTGGTCCTGTTGCTGCCTGTGCTGAGGTCTCTCGAGGCGCGGCTGGCCTGCCTGTGGTGGTCATTGGTTGGACGCGTCCCGGCTTTGCGCGACGTTCCCCCGCCACACTGCCTTTCAGGGCGCCCGATCCAGGGCATCCCTTATGCTCCGGCCATCGCCATCGGCGCCGTCTTCACTCTCCATTTTCCGCTTCACTCCTGAAATCGCAAGGCGTGCCATGAAAAAGAATTCGATCTTCCTGCTGGCTGGTGCCCTTGTGCTTGCGGTCGGTGTCGCCTTGCTGGCCCGCACGCTGTTGACGCCGCCCCCGCCGGTGGTGGTGGTCAAGGAAGAGCCGCGTCCCGCTCCGCCGCTGCCGCGCAAGGCGATTCTGGTGGTGGCCCGTGATCTCCATCCCGGTGATTTCATTGATGGCTCGCATATGGACTGGCGCGAGGTGGACAACAATCCCAGCCGTAGCCTGTACTTCATCAAGGGCTCTGACAGCCAGGAGTCCCTTTATGGGGCCACCGTGCGGCAGCCCGTCGAAGCAGGGCAGCCCCTGACCGTCAACGCGGTCGTTCGTCAGGGCGAACCCGGATTTCTGGCGGCGGTTCTCAAGCCCGGCATGCGTGCCGTTTCGGTTCCGACCGGTCGGGTGGAAAGCAATTTCGGTCTGGTGTCTTCGGGCGACCGGGTTGACGTCATCCTTGGCCTGAAGCGTGAGGATGCGGTCAGCACCACCACCGAGACAGCCTCTGCCCCCAGGCTTGCCGCGCAGACCATTCTGCGTGACGTCCGGGTGTTGGCCCTGAACAATCAGGCCCGTGGTGAACTGCAGGTCCGTTCCGAGGACGACAGCAAGGACAAGGACGCGGCGCGCAAGGCGAATGCCAGCGCGGCGCATTTCGAGACCGTTACCCTTGAGGTGTCTCCTGCGGATGCCGAGAAGCTGGCGGTTGCCAAGGAAGTGGGCAGCCTGCAACTGGCCCTGCGCTCGGCGCGGGAGCCTTACGACCCGGAGGAAGTTTTCCTGACCGGCGGTGTCACCACCTTGCGGGCAACCACGGATGTTTATGGTGCGCCCCCGGCGAGCAGCAGCACGGCCAGCGTTCAGGTCTTTCGCGGTAGCAGCAGCGAAGCCATCACCCTTTCGGGACGGTAAAACCGTCTCTTTGCGCGAAAACGGAAAAACGCAGCATGACCTTCATTCCGAAACAGTCCAGGGCGGTTGGCTCGTTGCTGGCCGCGCTCCTGCTGGTGCCCAGCCAGCCGGTTTCGGCTCAGAACACCTTTGCCCCCGTCGGGGGGCGGTCGCTCGATCCTGCCATTGCGTCCTTTCGTGAAATCAGGACGACGCAAGAGGTTCCCTTGTTCGTGAAGCAGGGACGCCTTTTGCAACTGCCTGCGGCGGCGGCGAAAATCATGATCGCAGACCCGACGATCGCCAGCTTTCAGGTTCCTTCGCCGGACAGCGTGTTCGTCTTTGCCGAAAGTGCCGGGACCACCAGCCTGTATGCGCTGGATGCGTCGGACAAGGTGATCGCCGCCATGCGGCTGACCGCCACCTACGATCTGGAAAACCTGCGCCAGCAGGTGGAATCCGAGATCTCCGGGGCGCGGATTGAACTGATACCGGCGGCGGGGAACGGGCTGATTGTGCGCGGCATGGTCAAGACGCCCATTGAAGCCCGTCAGGTGATTGCCGCCATTTCGGCAGCCGTCGGGGCTTCGGACGATGCCACGGCGACTCCGGCGGCTGGTGGTGGTGGCGGCGGCGGCGGCGCTCCTGGTGGCGGTGGTGGCGGTGAACCACCACGGATCATCAACCAGTTGAAGGTCGAGCTGTCGGCACAGGTGAACATCCGCGTCCGGGTGGTGGAAGTCTCCCGCAGCCTGTCGCATCAGCTGGGTTTTAACTGGGATACGGTGCTCAACGACGAAAAATTCCGGATTTCCACCGGCAACACCACCACGCTGTTCGACGCCACCAATGCCGCTACGACCGCCAGCCCATCGGCGGCCACCACGGCGGCGGGACAACTGGTGCGGTCGGAGAATTCGTTCGGTTTTGTCAACGGCAACCTGACCGGGTTGCTCAAGGCCCTGAATGAAGAAGGCCTGGCCACCCTGCTGGCCGAGCCGAACCTGACCGCCATGTCGGGCGAAACCGCCGGTTTTGCTGCTGGTGGCGAAGTGCCGATCGTTGTCATCACCAACAACAACGTCAACATCGATTTCAAATCCTATGGTGTGATCATGCGGATGACGCCGACCCTGTTGTCGCCCAACCGCATCAGCCTGCACATCGCGCCCGAGGTCAGTGACCTGTCGGATGACGGGTCGGTGACGCTGGACACCGGCTCGGTGATCCCGGCCTTCAAGGTGCGCCGGGCTGACACCACCATCGAGCTGGCGAGTGGGCAGAGCTTTGCGCTGGCAGGGATGTTGCGCAGCAATCAAAGCCAGCAGGTTCGCAGCGTTCCCGGACTGAGTCAGGTCCCACTGCTGGGCCATCTGTTCAACAGCGAGACCAGCAGTCAGGAAGACACCGAGCTGGTGATCATCGCCACCGCCTATGTGGTCGAGCCGGTCCGGGAGAGCGATCTGCAAACACCGGGCAAGGGCCTGCCGGTGCTGGAAGCAATGATGCCTCCCAGCGCCAGCGCTGGCTATCTGTATTGAAGGAGGCATGAATGGCCTATCATCCCCGGTTTGCACTGGTCGCTGCCGTCCTGACGGCCTCCCTGTCGGCCTGTACCGAGCAACTGAACTCTGTTCGTGCCGACATGTTCGCCAACCCGCCCCAGCCCGGCATCGAGGTCAAGCCGTCGGCGGTAAGCCTGAACCTGCGCACGACACCGGCAGGCCAGAGCTTTACCCCGGAGTCGCTGAAAAAGCTGAATGAACTGCTGAACCGGCAGGGGCGCCTGACCAACCAGACCATCACCCTGCTGCCTTACAATCCGGCCGGCGAGCAGATGGCTGAACGGCTGTCGCGGGTTCTGGCGGAACGCGGACTGCCTCCGTCGCAACTGATCATGCGCGACGATCTGCGCAATGCCGCGCAGGCCGGGGGCGATGATCTGATGATTGTGTCCGAGGCGATCATTGTTCAGGTCCCCGATTGCAGCATCATCGATCCGAAAGCCTGGGCGGTGACGCCTTATAGCGCCGTCGGGCCGATGGGGTGCGCGAACCGGGCCAATCTGGCACGGATGGTCAGTGATCCCCGCGATCTGGTACGTCCGCGCACTCTTGATGCCGCCGATGGCACCCGTGCGAATGCCGCCGTCCAGCGCTATCACACTGACGACGTGCGTGATCTCGTTGACATTGATTTCGATGATTAGAGAAAATCCCGAGCAGATGGACACATTTGCGACGACGTATTTGCTTAAATAACAAATCATTAGAGCATTTTCAAGTTGACCGTCTCCGGTCAACGGCCCGGAAAATGCGGCACGAAAAACGGAGAGCGTTTTCACTCGATATGAAAACGCTCCAAGGAGGAATGGCATCATGAGCGACATCCGCCCGATCTCCAGCGGCAGCACCGATCAACCCCTGATCGGCACGGCCTTGTTTGCCACAGATGCGGCGCAGGCGCGCGAGTTCGCCGTCCTGCTGGAGCGTCTTGGCGTGGAGGACGCCACGGTCTTGCCGGGTGGCTGTCCCGCTGCCATCGACTGGTGTCAGGCCCGGCGGACCGAAGTCCTGATCGTCGATCTTGACGGGGAAGCTGCCCCGCTGAAGGCCATTGCCGAGCTGATGCCCTATTGCGAGCCGACATGCCAGATCATCGCTTTGGGCAGTCGGGCGGACATCAACCTGTACCGCGCCCTGTTGCAGGGTGGCGTCATGGACTATCTGCAAAAGCCGGTGCAACTGGATCTGCTCGCCAACGTTCTCGAACGGGCGCGCAATGGTGCCCATACCGACTTTGCCCGCACAGGCCGCAGCATTGCGGTCACCGCCTGTGCGGGCGGGTTGGGGACCAGCAGTGTGGCTGCCGGATTGGCGCAGGTGTTGTCGACCGAACGGCATATTCCGGTGGCGATGGTCGATTTCGATCGCCACAAGGGGGATCAGGGGGTGCTGCTGGGGGTCGATGGAGATGCCGGGCTGGCAGCGGCACTGGCAAGCGGTGAACTTGACCTGCACCTGCTCCAGCGTGCGATGATCGCGGTCAATCCCCGCCTGCATCTGCTGGCGCAGGAACCTGCCTGGAGCGATCAGGAGGTGAGCACCGACCATCTGCTGGCACTGGGGGCCACCCTGTGCCAGGTGTTCAATCAGGTGATATGGGATCTTCCGGCGGGCTGGCCCAGGGGTGTTGTGGATGTGCTGCGCCATGCAGAGGTGCGTATCCTGTTGACGGAGCTGACCGTGCAGGGTGCCCGCAGCACCCAGCGTCTGCTGGCCGAAATCGGCGATGAAAGTGATGGTCAACAGCTTTTGCTGGTCCACAACCCTGCCCATGGCGGCCAGAACGGCATTCCCAAGGCGCAGTTCGAGGAGTACGTCGGCCACCGCGTGGCCCTGACGTTGCCCCATGTTGGCGGTGTGCTGGGGGAAAGCCTGCTGCACGGCCCGATGCGGCTGGATCGTGCACCGCTGTTGCGTCAGGGCCTGCTGGATCTGGCCGATCTGGCGGCGGGGCGCAAACCCCAGTCCCACCGGTCCACCAACGCCGGCCTGTTGACCCGTCTGAAGCAGGTCATTGGCCGCCGCGCGGCCTGAAAGGGATACCGTCATGCTGGTCCGCAAAGCCCCGCCCCACCCTGTCAGACGTGCCCCGGCTCCGGCTGCCGCCGCCGCACCGGAAGAGGTGCAAAAGGTCAATACCGGCCGCTCGCAACAGGCAGCCAAACCGGAAACCGCTTCGACCGCCAACCGCCGCCTGTTGCGTGCTCATCTGTATGACCAGATTGATCCGCTGAAAGCGGCGTCGATGGGGCGCGACAAGCTGCAGGCCCATATCGAGACGCTGATCCGCCGGATTTGCGATGACAAGCGCCTGCAGGTATCGCGCAGCGAAGAAGAGCAGGTTGCGTCTGAACTGCTCGACGAAATGCTGGGGGTAGGGCCGATCCAGCCGTTACTGGCCGATGATTCGGTGAACGATATTCTGGTCAACGGTGCGGGGCAGATTTTCGTCGAACGGTACGGCAAGCTGGAACTGACTCCGGTCACTTTTCTGGATGAGGAACATGTCTTCAATACCGCCCAGCGCATCGCGGCCACCGTTGGCAGGCGCATCGACGAAGCCAATCCAATGGTTGATGCCCGCCTGACCGATGGCAGCCGTGTCAACATCATCACCTTTCCGCTGGCGATCGACGGCACCACCATTTCAATCCGTAAATTCATGCGCCGCAACCTGACGCTGGAATCCCTCGCCCAGCGCAATGCGATGTCGATGGAGATGGTCGAGGTGCTGGACCGCGCCATGCGGGCCAAGCAGAACATCATCGTGTCGGGCGGTACCGGTGCAGGCAAGACAACCCTGTTGAATGCGCTGTCGCAAAAAATCGACGATACCGATCGCATCATCACCATCGAAGACGCCGCCGAACTGCAATTGCAGCAAATCCACGTTGTCCGCCTTGAAACCCGTCCGGTCAGCGCCGAAGGCACCGGCAAGGTTGACCAGCGTGATCTGGTGAAGAACGCCCTGCGCATGCGCCCCGACCGCATCATTCTGGGCGAAGTGCGCGGCGGCGAGAGTTTCGACATGCTGCAGGCGATGAACACCGGCCATGATGGCTCGTTGTGTACCGTTCACGCCAACACCCCGCGCGATGCCATCATGCGCCTTGAGAACATGGTGATGATGGCGGGCATGCAGTTGCCACACGAAGCCATCCGCCGCCAGATTGCCAGTGCGGTCAACCTGATCGTGCAGGTCGAGCGCCAGCGTGACGGCATGCGCCGCATCGTGGCGATCACCGAGGTTTGCGGCATGGAAAATGACGTCATCCAGACGCAAGACCTGTTTACCTTCAAGGTGCGCTCGGTGGACAGCGCGGGCAAGCTGATCGGTGATTTCGTGCCGTCGGGCCAGCGTCCGCATTTCTACACCAGCCACTCGCACCTGTTTGGCGGGGTTTAAGGATGGACGCTCTGCTCGATCTTGCGACCCTGCTGGTGTTTGTCTGCGCCTTGTGTGCCTTTTACGGGGTGCTGGGCCTGAACAAGCGCCGTCAGCGTGCCCTTCTCAGCGCCGAGCGTCTGGCCCGGATGCGCCGCACCGCCAATGCGGCGGACAATAGCGAAATCGATTCCATCCTGCGCGACATTCAACAGGTTCCACTGGCGTCCCTGCCGGTGATCGGGTCGGTGATGGAATGGCTCTGGCTGTCGATCACCCTGCTGGGCTGGCGGAAAACCTTGCCCCTGCGTCTGGGGATGTCGGCGCTGGCCGGGGTCTTGCTGGGGATCGTGCTGGGGGGCAAGACGCCGGTTCCCTTTCTGGCCTCTGCCGTTCTGGCGGTGGTTTTCACCGTCGCCGGGTTCCTGCTGATGATGCGGCATGCTTTGGGCAAGCAACACAAGGTGTTGCGCCACAGCCTGCCCGAAGCCATCGACGCCATCAACCGCACCTGCCGCGCCGGGGTTCCGGTCAGCAATTCGTTCATTCTGGTGGCCGGGAACCTGAAAGGCCCGCTTGCCACCGAATTTCGCATCATTGACCACTGGCTGCGGCTTGGGGTGCCGCTGCGCCGGGTGATGCAGGATTCCGCCCGGCGGGTGCCATTGCCGGAATACCGCTTTTTCGCGGTGATCCTGATCATCAATCAGGAATCCGGCGGCCGTCTGGGGGAAACCCTTGAACGCCTGTCGCGGACGCTGCGCGAGCGGCAGGAATTGCAGATGAAAATTCTGGCCAAAACGTCGGAAGCGCGCGCCTCGGCCAAGATCGTCGCCGCGCTGGTGCCAGCGATGATGCTGTACATGTACTTCAATGCTCCGGCGGATTTCCTGTTCCTGTTCAGCGACCCCACCGGCACCACGGTTCTGGCCTACATCGTGACCAGTGTCTGTCTGGGGCTTGGCATCATTCAGGTCATGGTAAGGCGGGTGCGATGAGTTCTGTTTCCCTGACATCGGCGTTCGGGCTTTTGTTGATCGGCTGTGCGTTGCTGCTGTTCGGGCTGTATGCCCGCAGCACCCGCAACCCGCTGGCCGACCGGCTGAGCGGCCGGTCAGCGAACGACCGTGCTGATGCGCCGTCGTCCGACATCCTGCAGGGTGAAGAGCAGACAATGCCGCCGGTCTTGCGCCATGTGCTCACTCTGGCGGCATCCTTTGGCGAGCGGTTGTCTGGAACCGCCAATGATCGCACGCAGTTGCGCCGTCTGCTGGCCATGGCGGGCATACGCAGCCAGGAAAGTCTGGGCCTGCTGATGCTGGCAAAATACGGCAACGGCCTGCTGTTCGCGAGTGTCATGCTGTTCGGCGTGCTCGACAGCACGCAGCGTTTTGGGCTGACGGGGCTGGCCGGGGGATTGATCTCCCTGTTCGTTGGCACCTTGCTGCCCGAGGGATGGCTGAAATGGCGGGCGGCCCAGCGGGGCGGAGCACTGGCGCGCAGCGTGCCCGATGCCCTCGACCTGATGGTGATCTGCGCCGAAGCCGGTTTGCCCCTTGGGCGCGTGTTGCAGGTCGTTTCCAGGGAATTGAAATTGTCCGCCCCGGCCCTGGCCGACGAGTTGCGCTACACCTTTACCGAATTGCAGATCGTCAGCGACCGCTCCCGCGCCCTGCTGAATCTTGCCGACCGCTGTGGTGTGGCCGAAATCGAGAGCATGGTCGCCACCTTGCTGCAAGCCGAACGCTACGGCACGCCCCTGTCGCAGGCCTTGCGCACCATTTCCGAGGAAAGCCGCAAGATGCTGATCCTCACCCTTGAGGAACAGGCGGGGAAACTGCCCGCCAAGATGAGCCTGCCGTTGATGGCCCTGATCCTGCCGCCGATCATCGCCATGATGGGGGCCCCGGCGATGATCCGCCTGATCCGCGTTCTGACTGTCCAATAAGCAAATCCCGAGCAGATGGACCATCTGCGACGACGTATTTGCTGAAATAACTCCTTCTCAGGAAATATCCATGTCCTTCATCCCTGTTCATTCGTTGCGCGCTGTTGCCCTGGTTGTGTGCCTGTTCACCGTCAGCGGTTGCGAAACCATGCACTCCCTGACGCCGACGACGAAGGCCTTGACCAGCACCTCGAAGGCACCAGAGGAAACGATGCGTCTGGCGCACATCCTGCGTGATGATGGTCGTCTGGCAGCGGCTTACGAGATTTATGCCGGCATGGACAAGAAGGGGGAACTCAGCCCGCGCGAATTGCTGGAATATGCCAGCGTGGCAGCCAATGTGTTGCCGCCGCAGGATGCCTTGCCGCTGTTCGTCCGGGCACGGCAGCAATTGGGCAAGGGGGGCCAGATGGCCGCCGATGAACGGCTGGCCGTCTGTCTGGGGATTGGCCGTGGCCGTCTGGCCTTGGGGCAACTGGAAGGGGCGGAAGAGTCGTTCCGCTGTGCGCTGGAGGTTGATGGCAACAACGTTGCGGCCCTGAATGGTCTGGGGGTGACGCTGAGCGCGCTGAACCGTGCCAGCGAGGCCAATACCCTGTTGAGCCATGCGCTGGAACAGGACCCCTCGAACCCGGCTGTCCTCAACAATCTGGCCCTGGGCAAGATCGGTGCGGGCGATCCCCAGGGGGCGATTGCCCTGCTGGATACCGGCACTCCGATCCACAGCCCGACCATGGCGCTGAATCTGGCGCTGGCCTATCTGTTGCAGGACAACGAGGGGCAGGCACAACGGGTGTTGGCACAGAATTTCCCCGGCATTCGCACGGAACCCTTGCTGGAGACCCTGAAAGAGAGTGCGACCCGCATCCGTGGTGGTCAGTCGCCCGCCGGTGAATTGCTGGCGGCCAGCCGGCGGTCCCTGCCGCTCGAGAGCCGGCGATGAGGCTGGCGGCGGGCAGCAGAAACCGCCAACAGGGCGTAGCAGCCGTCGAGACGGTTCTGGTGATGCCGGTCCTGCTGGCCGGGCTGATGATGCTGTTTGAAACCGCCCGGCTGACGCTGGTGCTGATCATTGGCAATCTGGCCCTTGAATCCGCACTGGATGCCCTGCGACTCGACAGCGACATGCTGTTTTCCGATACCGGCAGTGTGGCCGAGAAAACCAAAGAGCGGATGGTGTCGGCATCCTATGGCTATCTCACGGCCGATCAACTGGAGGTCAGGGCGGTGAGCTATCCCGGTCTGGCCGCGTTCGGGAACGGCCTTGCCTCAGGTGAGGAGGAGGCCAGCGAAGACGGGGAGGAGGACGACAGCAATGCCGCAAAGGGATACCCGATTTTGACGGTCGAAGTTGACCTGACCCAGCAATGGGTCACCGCTCTGCCGAGCCTGCTGGGCTTTGAGGCATCCTTTAGCCACACCTACCGGCACATCCTCGGCAACCTGTATCGCCCGGCGGAGGTATCGTGATGAAGCACCGACTGGAGAGCCAACGCGGCAATGCTCTGGTGGAAAGCGCGTTGCTGTTGCCGATCCTGCTGACCGCAGGCCTGATTGCCGGTGACCTGTATGTGGTCTCGCGGGCGCGGGCCGATCTGGAGCGCAGCACCGCCACACTGTCATCGGTCCTTGCCAGTCAGGACAGCTTGACGGCGAGCGGGCTGGACAAGCTGGTGGAGGGTGTGTTGGCGGGCCGCACGGATCGCTACGAAGTGTTTCTGGGGCAGGTCGGCCGCGATGGCGAGGTGGCCTGGACGCTGTCGGCAGGCAATGCCGAAGGACTGTGCCAGAACCCGCTGGAGACCTCGCCCTATCCTGACCCGCTGCCGGAACTCGATCCCGAGGACACGACGGACAGTGCGGCGATGATGGTCGTGCAGGCCTGTCAGGAAAGCCGCGCTCTGGGGCTGGGGACGCTGACGCTCGATACCGAGACCTTGAAGATGGTGGCGGTTAACCGTATGCGGACACCCGATCTCGAGCTGGACGAAACCCTGCGGCAACGTGCCGGTCTGCCGGACGAGGACGATGAGGAATACGAGGAATAGGCGGGGTTCCGAGACCCGCCTGTCGTCCCGATTAAGACATCTTAATGGAACCTCCATTGTTGATATTGAGATGCATTCTTAATATTTCTGGTGACGTCAACGACCACCATCCTCATTCTCCGGGACGCTTGATCCACCATGACGCATCGCCGCCACGGCCTGAGCCAGCGCAAGTTTTCCTGGCTGTTCGGTCGCAAACAAAACCAGCAAGGCAGTATTGCTCCGTTCATGGTACTGGCGTTGACCGGCGGCCTGATGGCGGCAGCCTATACGCTGGATGCCACCCGCATGACCTCGGACAGCAGTCAGCTCAAGCGGGCGACCGATGCGGCGGCTTTGGCTGTTGCCCGTGAATATTCGGCCCGCCGCGACGATTTTGCGGCAATCCGTGACACGCTGGCCGACAAGTACGTTCGCGCCAATCTGGGCCTGGACAGCGTTCTGGAAGAGGCGTTGAGCACCGTTACGGTCATTCAGGGCAGCAGTGCCGATGGCAATCCGACCTTTCAGGTCGAGGCAACTTTCACCAACACCCCAACCCTGAGCGGGAACGAGCCACAGGCTCTTACGGTTCATTCCACGGCGGAAGTGCGTGTTGCCTATACCGAGGTTGCTCTGGTTCTGCCGAATTCGGGCGAGCTGACCAGCGGCAACCTGTCGGCCTTGCGCCGTCTGGGCAAGAATTTTGCCGAGACACTGATCACCGATAACGTCAATACATGGCTGGCCGTGGTGCCATTCAGCCAGACGGTCAATGTGTATGACTCTGCCCACACCAACCGGATCAGGCAGTGGGCCCGCAGTGATGCCATCCGCCCGGTCGAGCTGACCTCGCTGTTCCGCACTGGCTATACCGGACTGACCGATGCCCGCATGCCCGATCTGCGGACCAAGCGGGTCTGCCTGTATCGCGGCCTGAATCAGGGCGACAATTACTTCTGGGATCAGGCACCGGGCGGGCAGTTTTACATCCATTATCGCCATGACCTTCCCGAGAATGCACCGGGGTTTCCCTTTATTTCATGGCGTGGCCCCAACCCGGATTTCGGGCAGGCCAACGGTGTCGAGGATATCCGCAATATCGTCGCGGACAAGGGCTGCCCGGTCGCGCCCCTGTTGCCGCTAACGGATAATCTCGATGACATCAATGCCCGCTTTGACGCCATGGTTGCTGGCTTCAATACCAATTACGCCATCGCCCTTGGATGGGGAGCGATGGCGCTGGCTCCTGCCTTTCAGGGAGATGCTGGCTGGGGGGCCGAGGATGACCTGCCGCTTGATTTTGATGATGGCAGCGGCGAGCACATCAAGGCGGTGGTGATGCTGGTCAAGACCACCAAGGAGCTGTGGTTCGATTCTGACGCTTATAACAGCTACGTCGGCAAGGCTACCGATGGCGGCACCGGTGATGAGGTGATCACCCGACGGTTTGCCTCTCTGTGCGCCAGCATGCGCGCCCGGCACCTGCGCCTGTTCCTGATCGCCACCGGTGCCGACGAGGGCACGGATGACAACGGCGACCCGCTCGCCAGCGCCTCCCGCTTCCGGCAGATCGCCGGCCCCGGATTGCAGGTCTGTGCAGAAAAAGACAGCGACCTTACCTGGATTTCGGCAACCGATTTTGCCGAGGCGGAGAGCCAGATTCAGGCCCGTCTGGACGAAATCGTCTCGGACCTGCGCCAGCAGGGCAGTTTCATCCGCCTGATCGAATAGCCGGTTTCCCCCACCCTTTCCCCATCCGTTGCCCCCCGTACGAGGAAAACGCCATGTCCGGACATCACGCTTCCCAAAAGACGCCAAAATTGCCGGGGACACCCAAATTTCTGGCTCTGGCGCTTGAATCCCGCATGATGTTCGATGCTGCCGTTGCGGCAACAGCCGAAGCGGTGGCTGTTTCTGCCACCGACACGGCGCCGGGCGTGACTGCCACCGCAGAAAAGCCGACAGCGACCCTGAATGACAGCACTACCACTGCCACGGTGGACCTGTTCAGTGCGGTAACGGTGACGACGGATACCTCGGGGACCGACACCAATCTGGATACTCTGGTTGTCACGGTGGACCGCAGCGGCAGCAATCAGGCGCTGGTGGTGGATGGCACCACCATCACGCTGGAAAACGGGGCGACGGGTGCGACTACGAGCAACGGCTATGCCTATTCGGTTTCGACCAGTGGCACCACGACCACCGTCACCATCGTCATTGCCGCCTCAGAGGCCAGCACGGCGAGTGACGTTGCCACCCTGATCGACGGCATGACCTATAAGGCGCTGGACAATACGGTGGAAAGCGGGACTGTCACCGTCAGCCTGAAAAGCCTGAGCGATTCCACCGATACTGCCAGCCTGGGCATCAGTGCGGCGGTGACGATTGACAACGACACCAACCTGCCGCCAACGCTGGTCGGCACCGATGCCTATCAGACGATGGAAAAACTCACCATCGCTGATCTCGGTTCGGCCAGCGAGGTGGTCTATGCCGCCGATGGTGAACACCTTTATGTCGCCGGACAGAGCAGCATTTCCGTCTTTTCGGTGGGTGCCAGCGGCGAACTGACCCTGATCCAGACCTTGTCGGGCATCACCGACATGGGAACTGTCACCTCAATGGCGATCAGCGCCGATGGCAAATCCATTTACACCGTCTCGGGCAGTGCCACTGTGGTGCAGCTGGCCGTTGCCGACGATGGTACGGTCAGTCATGCCGCCACCATCGCCACCGGTAACGGCAATGCCAGCGGCAATGTGACGGTTTCCGATGATGGAACACAGGTTTATGTCGGGACCCAGTACAACGGGGTGGTGGTCTATGCCCGCGATACCACGACCGGAACCCTGAGCTATCTGGAGCGCCTGAGCAACAACGACCGGAACGGGGTGGTGGTGACCTCGGGCGATACCATTTACGCTGTGTACAGTCTTGGTAATACGCTTACTGCACGTAACATCACCGTTTATCAGCGTGGTGATGATGGCACGGTGACGATGGTTGCCCAATTGTCCCTGAGTGGAAGCAGCACGGTGACCGATTTGTCGGTGTCGGTGTCGCAGGACGGGCGCTATCTTTATCTTGGCGATCCCGTCGGTGGTACCGTGACGGTGGTGAAATTCGACGGCAGCACACTGACCACGGTGCAAACCCTGTCGGTCAGCGGCGTCAGCAGTTCCACCCTCAGCGCCGATGGCAACACGCTCTACGTTGCCACATCGAGCGGCACAGTCACGGTTTATGCCGTTGCCAGTGATGGAACCCTGTCGGTGCAGGGAACCACGACCAGCACCGGAACGACCGGTGCGGATATCGCTGCCTCGCAGGACGGGTTGTCGTTCGTTGTGGTCGGTGGTGGCATCACCCGCGAAACGTCGGTCCAGAGCGTGACTGTCGGGCAAGCCACCACCTTCGCCAGCGGTATCACCCTGTCCGACAGCAATTTTGACAGTCTGGGCAATTATGCCGGTGGCAGCCTGAGCGTCACCGCCAGTGTCACGGGCGGAACCTTTGGCTTTGACGATGGCAACGGCCTGACGGTCTCGGACGGTCAGGTCTGGCAGAACGGCAGCGCCATCGCTGATCTGACCACAACGGCCAGCGGGGTGACCCTCACCTTCAAGGGGGATGTGACAGCGGCAACCGCCAATCAGGTCCTGCACCAGTTGACCTATACGGCAGCCACCGCTGGCAGCCTGATGACCCTGACGGTCAGTGCCAGTGATGGCCTGCTCGGCAGCAACACTGTGGTGCTGACGGTGCGCGCCAATACCGCCCCGGCGGTAAACAGCGCGACCGCTGCGTCCTACAGTCTGGCGACCGCCACCAGCGAAACCGCCTATTCCGTCGTCCTGCCCGATACCCTGTTCAGCGATGCCGACGGTGATGCCCTCAGCCTGTCGGTCAGCGGTCTGCCGACCGGCCTGAGCTTTGACCCGGCGACCCGGACCATTTCGGGATCAACCACCGCCACCGGCACCTTCACGGTGACCATCAGCGGCACGGATGTGTATGGCTCCAGCGCCTCGGTCGATCTGTCGTTGACTGTCGAGCAGATTGCCAACCGGGCACCGACGGTTACCGACGGAGCGGCCTCCACGCTGGACTCCGCCGTCTCGGGGACTGCCTACAGCACCACACTGCCCTCCACCCTGTTTGCCGATGCCGACAGTGTCTATGCCGACAGCACCCTGAGCTGGACCGTCTCGGGTCTGCCGGACGGGCTGAGCTTTGACGCAGCGACCCGCACCATCAGCGGCACGGCCAGTGCGCTGGCCGATTACAGCGTGACTGTCACGGTCACCGATGAACACGGGCAGACGGCCTCCACTCAGGTGACCCTGCGGGTCATCACTCAGGCCGAGGCTGACAACCGGGCTCCGTCGATTGACGGTCTGGACAGCACGATCACCTATACGGCCGATGGCACCCTGAGTGGCTACAGCCGCTATGTTGGCGGCATCTCGCTGTCGGCGGATGGGGCCACGCTGGTGATTCTTGGCAGTACCGGCAGCAATTTCGGCGGCACTGCCTATGTCAGCGTCTATTCCCGTGACACGGTGAGTGGTGAACTGACCCTGATCCAGACCTTTACTCAGGGCACGGTCGATGATGGCAACGCCAGCAACGGGGTCGAAGTCAACGGGCTGTCAGCCAGCAAGGCGATTGTCGTTTCTGCCGATGGCAGTACCCTTTATGCGGCGGGATCGGACAGCAGCGGCAACACCGTCATTCTGACCCTGACGCTGGATTCTGACAGCGGCATCTATGCGGTTTCCGCCACCACCACGCTCACCGCTGCCGCTGTCAAGCTCGAGCTGTCGGCGGACGGCGATACCCTGTACGTGATGACTGCCACGTCGCTGTCAACCTATGCGGTGGGCAGCGATGGCGGGCTGAGCGCGGTCAGCAGCGACACGAGCCATTTCACCGGCGCCCTGTCGCTGGCGATCAGCAGCGATGAAACCGTGTATGTCCTGAGCGATGGTGCGGTCACCGTTTACCGGGCCAGCGACGACGGCACGTTGACCTATGCCGGAAAACTGAGCCGCAGCGGCACGGCCCTGAGCTGGACCGACAGCGCGGGGCAGGTGTCAACCGCCGGAACCCTCGGTTCCACCAGTGAACTCAGCGGCGGCTTTTCGTCGATTGCCGCCGGAGCCGATGGCATCGTCTATGTGGTGACCGGCACCAACAACCGTCTGACCGTGCTGGACTATGATGCCAGCGCCAATACCATCAGCTATGTCAGTTCGATCAACCCCTACAGCACGCTGGGCAACGGTTCTCCGTGGGCGGTCGCCGTGTCGGCGGACGGCAGCGCCCTGTATGTTGGTGGCTCGAACGGAACGATGGCCATCTACGCCATCGGGGCCAACGGCGCACTGACCCTGCAACGCACTGTCGCCGTGGGCCGACCGATCACCACCATCGAGGTGGCGGCTGACGGCAGCGACATCTATACCGGTGCCCGTTATTACAACACCGGCCTCAGCACCACGTCGGCGGGCAGCACCGTCGCCCTGTCCTATGCCGAAGGAACCAGCATCGCGCTGGGGGCCGCCGTGGTCCTGTCCGATGCCGATTATGATGCCCTTGGCACCGGCGGCAATTACAACGGTGCCACCATCACCATCACCCGCGATGGTGCCTCCAGCACGGCAGATACGTTTGCCTTCACCAGCGGGAACGGCCTGAGCGTTTCCGACGGCAAGATCAGCCTGAATGGCAGTGATATCGGCACCTTTGTCACGGTTGATGGTGTCCTGACCGTAACCTTCACCGCCGATGTGTCCACCGCCGTTGCCAATCAGGTCTTGCAGGGGATCACCTACAGCAACAGCAGCGACAGCCCCGGCGCCAGTATCACCCTGACCGTGACGGTCCGCGATCAGTACACCAGCGACAGCGTTGGCGTGGTCCTGACGGTGAGCGAAAGCAACGATGCGCCGGTGGTGACTGCCACCCCGGCCACGGCCACCTACAGCGAAGACAGCGATCCACTGTCCCTGTTCGCCAACGCCTCGGTTTCGACTGTCGAAAGCGGGCAGACCATCACCAGTCTGACCTTCACCGTTTCGGGGCTTGCCGACGGAGCCAGCGAAAGCCTGACCGTCGATGGGACCTCCATTGCTCTGGTGGCCGGATCGGGGACCACCAGCAGTGGTCATGCTTATACGGTCACCCTGAGCGGCACCACGGCAACCCTCGTCGTGTCCAGCAGTGCAGGCATGGCGGCTGCCGACGCCGCCTCGCTGGTTGATGGTGTGACCTATGCCAACAGCGCCGCAACCCTGACCGAAGGCAACCGCGTCGTCACCCTGACCTCGGTGCGCGATAGCGGCGGTACCGCCAATGACGGTCAGGACACCACCGCCTTGACCATTGCCGCCACCGTCACGGTTGAGCGGGCGGCACCGAACATCAGTGCTGAGACCGGCTCGCTGTCCTACAACGATCTGATCAAGGCAACCGCCGAGGATGGTTATACCAACCTGCTGGACGGTATCCGCGATGTGGTGGCGGTGGATGATCTGGTCTATGTGATCCGCACCACCACGGTATGGGATTCCGGCACCTTTACCGAGGTACCGGTCAGCACCCTCTATGTGTTTCAGCGTGCTGCAGACGGGACGCTGGCCCTGTCGCAGACCATCGACAGCACGTCGGTGAGTGCGTTGGTTGGTGCCACAGAAATCACCGTCTCGACCGACGGCACAACGGTTCAGGTGCTTGGCGATAGTGGTGTCGTACTTTTTGGCCGTACCAGCGATACCGGCGCGCTCACCGCGCTGGGCAGCATCGGTGCCGATGTCATCGGTGACCGGGGGGCGATCACCTCGGTTCTGGCGACGGGTAACACGGTTTATGTGACGGCTGGCGAGTCCCTGCTGGTCTTTACTCTGGCGCAGGATGGAACCCTGACCCTGGGGCAAACCCTCAGCGACGCAGGCACCGCAGGTGTGCAGCTGGACGGAGCCAACAGTCTGGCCCTGTCGGCTGACGGGCAATGGCTGGTGGTTGGCACCTCGGGTGGCGGGACACTGGCAAGCGTGTTCAGGGTCGGAACCGATGGCACCCTGACTTTCGTCTCGGCGGCCTTGGGACCGGATGCGACGGCGGATCAAGCCTATTACACCTCTGCCCTTGCGCTGTCTGCCGATGGCAAAACCGTCTATGCCAGCGAATACGATGGCAGTGCCTATCATCTCTATGTCCTGTCTCTTGACGGCAATGGCACCCTTGCCCCGCAGTCGGTTCTCACCCTTGATGAAGCGGTCAGCGACCTGATTATCTCGTCGGACGGGGCGGCGCTGTTTGTTGTCGGGACCAGTGAGATCAAAGCCTATGCCCGCTCCTCTGATGGGTCCCTGACGCTGTTGGTCACCACCACCAGCTATGGCAGCTACAGCCTGGGTGACCTGAAAGGGGCCAGCCTCAGCGCCGATGGAACGCAGATCTATCTGGCCGGAACCTTTTCGTGGAATAGCGGCCTGCTGGTGCTCGACCTCAAGCCGGTGGCCGCGACCTACACCGAGGGAGGAGCTTCTGTTGTGCTGCTGCCCGGTGCCACCCTGTCCGATCCCCAACTGGACGCCGCCAATAACGGGGCAGGCGACTATAACGGGGCGTCGGTCGTCATTGAACGGCAAGGCGGAGCCGTCAGCGAAGACCAGTTCGGTTTCCTTGCTGGCGACGGTCTGACCTTTGACAGCGCCAGCGGCACGATCCAGCGGGACGGCCAGGCCATCGCCACCGTTACCCAGTCCGCTGGCCGCCTGACGATCACCTTCACCGCCAGCGTCAGCACCGCCGAGGCGCAAAGCGTGCTGCGCCGGGTCACCTATGCCAATGGCAGTGATGATCCGACCGCGACCTCCAGCACCGCCGCGTTCACCGTCACCCTCAACGACGGAACGGGACACAGTGACAGCATGACCGCCGCCGTCACCCTGATCGGCGTCAATGACCCGCCGGTGATCACCACCACCGCGCAGACCCCCACCTATAACGCCGAAGGAGAACGGGTGTCCCTGTTCAAGGACACCTCCATCGACACGGTGGAGGCGGGGCAGAGCATCTGGCAGGTGGTCCTGACCTTTGATGCAGTGAGTGCAAACGATGTTTTGGGCGTGGACGGTGGCAAGATCAATCTCGACACCGTGACCAGCGGTACCCAGTCTACCGGTACCGGCCTCAGTTATGCGGTGTCTGTCGTTGATGGCAAGACCACCGTCACCCTGTACCTGATGAAATCGGCAAGCGAGGCCGCTGCGCTGATCGACGGCCTGACCTATGGCAATACCGGCAGCGCGCTCAACGGCACCCGCACCGTTACTCTGGCGGTGATGGAATATGCTGATGGCAACGTCAACACCACCACCATTGCCACCGCGCAGGCCGTCGTCACTCTTGCCGCCGCGACCTCGGCCAATACCGCCCCGACGGTTGGCGGGGTTTCTGCGGTGTCCTATACCGAGCAGGCAGCCGCCATTCTGGTTGCCCCCAACGCCACCGTTGCCGATGCGCAGATGGATGCCTTCAATGGCGGTACGGGCAATTATGACGGTGCCGTGCTGATCATCACGCTGGGCGAGGGCCGCAGCGGTGTGGACAGTCTGGGCTTCACGGCAGGCAACGGGTTGACGCTGGAAAACGGTCGGCTCAGCAAGGATGGCGTGGTCATCGCGACGGTCACCAATGCCGATGGAGTCCTGACCATCACCTTCACCGACGCCAACGGGACCATTCCGACCACCAGCGATGTGCAGAACACCCTGCGGCAGATCACCTATGCCGACAGCAGCGATACTCCTGCCGCAACGGTGGCGGTGACCATCACTCTCAGTGATCAGCGTGGTCTGGTCTCCAGCGACGCCACGGTTTCCATCGCGGTCACCGGCCTCAACGATGCTCCGGCGGTGACGCAAGACCCGGTGGCCGCCAGCGGCACCATTGACCTGAGCACCATTGGTGCCATCGAGGGGCTGGGAACCTTGACCGCTGCGGTCGTTTCGGCGGATGGCACAACGGTTTACGTCGCTGACGGCAGTGGTGCCATCGCCTTGCTTGTCCGTGATGCCTCGACCGGTGCCCTGACCTATGTCCGAACTTTTGCGACGATGACCGGTGGTGCGGGACTCAGCGAGTTGGTTCTGTCCGTCGATGGCCGCAGCCTTTATGCCTTGCGGGCCGATGGCAATGCCCTTGTCTGGTTCGCGGTTGATGCCAGCGGCAACCTGACGCACCAGCAGACCATCGTCGATGATTACAGTGTTACCGGCGGCAATCTGTGGGGGGTCAAAGATATCGCCGTTTCGGAAGACGGTGCCAACCTGTACCTGATCAACGGCTATAATGTCGTGACATTCAGCCGCGATCCCGCCACCGGTGCCCTGACCTACGTCGAGGCGATTGCAGGCAGCGCGTGGAGCGCCCCTTACCTGTGGACCCCGACTGAAATCGTGACCCGGGGCGATCTGGTGTATGTGGTCACCGATCCGTCTTTCAGTTCGGCCCTGATTGTTTACACTCGTGGTGATGACGGTTCCCTGTCCCTGCTGGCCCATACGCAAAGCGGGGCCTCAGCCTTGCAGGACATTCAGGAGATTACGGTCAGCGCCGATGGCGGGACCATTTATGTTGCCGGTGCCTCCACCATCAGCCGGTTCACCCTTGATGCCGAAAATGGCGTTCTGACCTATCAGGGGAACGTCACCACCACTCAGGGCGTGACCGATATCGCCCTGTCCGGCGACGGGCTGACCCTGTACGTCACGCTGGAGGGCGGCACTCTGGCCCGCTATGCCACCAGTGGCGACAGCCTGCACCTGGCCGACAGCCAGACGCTTGCCGGGGCCGGAGCGATTTCGACCACCAGCGGCGGGGTGATCGTCCTTGGCAGTGGCCTGACCTCGGTGCAGGAAAGCGCCATCACCCCCACCTATGTGATCGGTCAGACGCCGGTCACCATCGCCACCGGCTACAGCCTGTCCGACCCTGAACTCGACGCGGCCAACAGCGGCAGCGGCGAGTATCAGGGGGCCAGCGTCACGGTCAGCGAGACCGGCGGGCAAGGGAGTTTCGGCTTTGCCAGCGACAGCGGTCTCAACCTGAGCGGCGGCACACTGTCGCTGAATGGCACCGCCATCGCCACGGTGAGTTCTGCCAGCGGTACCCTGACCCTCACCTTCCTTGGCGGGGTGACAACGGAAACCGCCAATCTGGTGCTGCACAGCCTGACCTACGCCAATGAAGCGGCGACCGCCAGCACCACCGCCACCCTGACCATCACCCTGAACGATGGACAGGTCAGCGGGGCTGCCCGGACCGTCGGCGTCAGTGTCATCGAGATCAACGATGCACCGACCCTGAGCGCGACGGCAGCCAGTGGCTCGATTGACACTGTCAACGGCGAGGCCGTCACCCTGTTCAGTGAGGCTGCCATCGACACGGTGGAAAGCGGCCAAAGCATCACATCCCTGACCCTTGTGGTTTCGGGCGTGAGCGATGGGGCCGGTGAAATTCTGGTTGTCGATGGTACCGACATTCCCCTGACCACTGGCTCGGTCAGGACCACCAACGGCCATACCGTGACGGTTGTGCTGGTGAACGGCACTGCCTCCGTCACCCTCTCCAACACCTCGGGCATCGCCGTTGCCGACGCCCGGACGCTGGTGAATGCCATCGCCTACAAGGGGGCTGACTCCGCCACCCTGACCGCTGGCGAGCGGACCATCACCCTGACCTCGGTGCGGGACAGTGGCGGCACCGTTCAGGGGGGCGTCGATACCACCACACTGTCCATCGCCGCCACGGTCAATGTGGTCTATGTCAATGATGCTCCGTCGCTGGTCACCACTCCGGCGACGGGTGCCAGCCATACGGCAGGCGACAGGCCGGTCCTGTTGTTTGGCGGTACGGTGATTGATGCGGGCGAGAGCGAACAGGCCATCCGTGCCCTGACCCTGACGGTATCCGGCCTCCATGGTGGTGACGGTGACGCCCTGGTGATTGACGGCACCACCGTCGCCATGACCAGCGGCACCGTTACCACCGCTCATGGCCTGTCTGTTACGGTGACGGTCAGCGATGGCACGGCAACCGTCACCGTCTCCAAAGCGGCCGGCATGACCACCGCCGAAGCCGCCGCGCTGGTGGATGGCATCGCCTATGGAACCGTGCCGGGTGGCACCATGGCCGTTGGTCAGCGTGTCGTCACGCTGGTTTCCATTCAGGACACCGGCGGCACCGCTGATAACGGCGTCGATACCAGCACCCTGACCCTTTCGGCCACCGTTGACATCCCCGATGCAGCACCGGTTGCGACCACATCCGGCCTGTCGTTGACCGTCATTCCGGGCAGCAGCTTCAACGTCACGCTGGCCGAAACCCTGTTCCGCCATCCCAATGGCGATACCCTGACATGGACGGTGGACGGATTGCCGGACGGGCTGTCCTTTAACCCGCTGACCCGCACCATCAGCGGGATCACGGCGGCCAGCGGGTCCTATGCCGTGACCCTCACCGTGACGGATGGCAATGGCGAAACGGCCATCGTTGCCGTGACCCTGTCGGTCCGGGTGCCGACCAGCGACACGGCGGGGCCTTCGCCGGTGCTGGATACCGGCCCCGCCGTGGTGGTGGCTCCGCTCCCGGTCAGCAGCCCGCCGCCCACGGGGACCGTGGTGGAGGCTGCCGCGCTCCCCGTGGGCGCGATGCCGACCGGGGCCGGGCGAACCGATGCCGCCATCGCCGCCGCCCCGCTGTCGTTCCTGTTGCCGGTGGGCGAGCAGTTTTCGACCGCAACCTCTTTGGTCAGCGACAGTGCTTCCTCCACCAGTCCGCAAGCTGCTTTCGACCGGCAGGGTGATGTCTGGGTGGCGACTGTTGCCGCTGCAACGGCCGCCGGGAACGAGGTCAGGGTCAGCATTCCAGCCGAAATACAAGGCACGGCGGTGACGGTGAAGCTGGCCAATGGCCTGCCGCTTCCCGCCTGGGTGCGCTTCGACCGCTCCACCGGGCAGATCATCGTCGATGCCCGCCAACTGTCCCGGTTACAGCAATTGCGTTTGCAAATGCAGACCCGCGACGCCAATGGCGTGGCCCGTGACACGGTGCTTGAAATCCGCCCCGAGCCGAAGGTGACAGCGAGCGGGCGCACCCCCGATCAGACCATTGCCTCTGCCGAGACCACCATCATCCCGACACCAGCCGATCCTGCACCGCAGGCCGAGCCGCAACCGGGCCTTGCCATGCAGCTGGACGCCCCGAGCGGCCTGCTGGAAGAGGCGCGGGCGCTGCTGGCGAGCCTGACCGGTCACCGTCAGGTCGCCTGATCATTTCAAAGGGGAATACAGAAACACCATGACGCGACCCAGTCATTTTTCGCCATACCGTCCTTCTACCGCCCTGTGTCTGGTTATCGGCCTGAGCGCCTTTGGCCTGACCGCCTGTTCGGTAACACCGGAACCGGTCACCCTTGACGAGCAGATGGCGCAGACCGCCAGCGACCGCCTGAAGATGTTTGCCGATCAGGAGCCAGTGACCGGCCCGATCAGCATCGACGAAGCAATGGCGCGGGCGGTGAAATACAATCTGCAACAGCGCATGGGGCTGATGGAAAAGGCCCTGGAAGACCAGATGCTGGACGTGCGCAGTCTGGACATGCTGCCCAAACTGGCAGCGCAGGCGGGCTGGAAAACCCGCAGCAACGAAGCCGCATCCTCCAGTGAATCGATCGAGAGCCGTAGCCAGTCGCTGGAACCATCCACCAGTCAGGACAAAAACGGCGAGACGGCCGGTCTGCAACTGTCGTGGAACGTGCTGGATTTCGGCGTTAACTATTTTGGCGCCAAGGCGCAGGCCAACAAGGCGCTGGCCGCCGAGGAGCGCCGCCGCCGGGTGATTGCCGACATCATCCAGCAGGTCCGGGTGGCCTATTGGGAGGCCGCCACCGCCGAGCGGTTGCAGCCCGAGGTCCGGCAGGCGATGGACGAAGCGAACATGGCGCTGGACCGCGCCCGGCAGACCGAGCGCGAACGGCTGATGACCCCGGCGGACTCCCTGCGCTATCAGAAAAGCCTGCTGGAAATGGTCCGCCAACTCGAAGCTCTGGACGGTGAACTGGCGGACGCCAAAGCGCGGTTGGCGGCGCTGATGAACATTCCTCCGGCCACCGACTACACTCTTGAGCCGCTGACCGAAAGCTCGTTTGCCCGTCCGGCGCTGGCCTATGGCCTCGACGAGCTGGAAGCAACCGCGATGGTCAAGCGGCCGGAAATCCGCGAGGAAACCTATCAGGCGCGCAACGCCGTTCTGGAAACCCGCATGGCGCTGCTCAAACTGTTACCGGGGGCCAACCTGTTTACCGGGGTGAATTACGACAGCAACAGCTATCTGGTGAACAGCAGTTGGGCCGATGCCGGTTTGCAAGTCAGCTGGAACCTGTTCAACGTGCTGTCCTATTCCCGCATTGAGGAGGCCGGTGAAACCCGCGAGCGTCTGGCCGAATTGCGTCGGCAGGCGGTGCGCATGGCGGTGCTGACCCAGGTCAATCTGTCGTGGCAGCGCTATCACCGGGCGGAGCGCATCTTTGACCGCTCCAACGAGCTGGAACAGCTTCAGCGGGGCCTGTTGGGGCACAGCGAGAGCGCCTATGCCAGCAATGCGCAAAGCCTGCTTGAGCGGATACGCACCCGCACCGAAACGGTGCTGGCAACCCGCACCCGCGATCGCAGCTTTGCCGAGATGCAAGGTGCCTATGGCGCCATTTATCAGGCCGCCGGTCTGGACCCCTTGCCGGAACAGGTCAAGGGTTACAGCATTGCGGACCTGAGCGGGGCCATCGCTGCCAACCGTGCGGCTCTGGCCCGGGGCGAGGTTGCTCCGCCGCAATTGCTGCCTGCGCCTGTTGCGGTGGCCAGCAGCGCCCCTGCCGTGCAGCCGGTTACCCTCGCGTCTCCTCCGCCCACCCCTCCGGCTCCTGTCGAGCAGCCTGCCGCCGCTCCGGCTGCTGTCGAGGTGGCAGCCACGCCTCCTGTTCCTCCGGCCTACCTCCTGCGGCTGGACATGTGGTCCCATCTGGGGTCGCTGGAAGGCGCAGAGTTGATTAGTCTGGATGGTCCCCATGTCCAGTAAGGTCGTGCGGGGGATGCACAGGATCGGGGCCTTGACCCTGATCCTTGCTGCTGTCCTTTTCGCCCCGGCCCATGCAGCGGAACAAGCTTCTGATGTTGAAATCCGGGTCCAGCTCAGCCCGATCCGGCAGGCGGTGTTGTCCAGCAGCATGGCGGGCAGGATCACCGAGCTGGCGGTGCGGGAGGGCGACCGCTTTTCCGAGGGCGACCGCTTGATTGGCTTTGATTGTGCGGTGTATCAGGCACAACTCAATCGGGCCAGTGCTGCCGAAAGCGGGGCGCGCAAAAAGCTGGAAGTGGCGCAAAGGCTGGAAAAGCTGAACTCCATCAGCCTGACCGATGTCGCTCAGGCGCAATCCGCGCAAGGGGTCGCTCGTGCTGAAATCGGGGTGACGCAGGCGATGCTGCGGAATTGCACCTTGACTGCGCCTTTTTCCGGTCGGGTCTCTGCCCGCAAGGTTCAACGCTGGGAATACGTGCCGGAAGGCAAGGAGCTGCTGAGCATTTATGACGACAGTGCCTATGAACTGGAGCTGATCGTTCCATCCCGCTGGCTGTCGTGGGTGAAATCCAACCTGACCTTCACCGTGCGGCTTGATGAAACGGGGGGCGATTATCCCGCCCGCGTCACCCGCATTGGATCGGTGATTGACCCGCTGAACCAGTCGGTGAAGGTCTTTGGGCAGTTGACCGGAAACACCGCTGGCCTGTTGCCGGGGATGAGCGGTGCCGCCCATCTGGAGCCTCCGGCGAAATGACGATGATGTCCCTGCCGTCCACCGATGGGGCCGCCGGGCGACTGGCTGTTCTGGTGCAGTTGGAGCAGCGCGCCCGCAGTGCGGAAACCCCTCAGGCGCTGGCCTTTGTGATGGTCAACGACACCCGGGGCCTGCTGGATTACCGGCGAGCACTGTTCTGGGATGCCGAAAGACGGACCCTGCAAGCCTGTTCCGGGTTGGTGGCGCTGGAACCGCAGTCCCCGCTGGTCGGGTGGCTGACAGCTCGGTGCCAGCACTGGCAGGGCAGGGAGGATGCGGCCCGCGTGCAGGAACTGAACGCCGCAGACATGGTTGCCAGCGATGCTCAGGACTGGGCCGAGCACGTCAATGGGCGGCTTTTCTGGCTGCCCATCCGCCACCCGGACAGGCGGTTGGCGGGGGCGTTGCTGCTGGACCGCGATCTGCCGTTCACGCCCGCCGACCTGTCTCTCCTGACGCTTTTGCTGGATGGGTACGGCCACGCCTGGGCCGCCTTGCATCGTCGCACCCGCAGTCGCCCACGGATCAACCCGCGCTCACGCCGTCTCTGGATCGGGGCGGGGGCCGCTGCCGTGCTGGCATGCCTGTTCCCGGTGCGTCAGTCGGTGCTGGCCCCGGCTGAAATCGTCGCCCGTGATCCTGCCGTGCTGCGCGCCCCGGTTCAGGCGGTTGTCGAACAGATACTGGTCCGCCCGAATCAGCCGGTCGTGACCGGGGAGCCGGTGGTCAGGCTGGACACTCGGGAATGGGAAAGCCGGCGGCAATCGGCTTTGCAGGAATTGACCGTCGCCGATGCCGAATACCGGCAGGCCCAACAGCAAGCCTTGTTCGACGACCGCAGCAAGGCCGGGCTGGCCACGCTGAGGGGCAGAATTGAGCAGGCGCGCGCGGATGTGGCTTTCATCGAAGACAACCTGTCGCGAATGACGATCACCGCACCACGGTCCGGCGTGGCCATCTATGACGACCCCAGCGAATGGATTGGCCGCCCCGTCGCGCTGGGCGAGCGGATCATGCAGATTGCCGAGCCCGGCGAGGGTGAACTGGAAATCCATTTGCCGGTCGCCGACGCGATTGATCTGCCCCCTGGTGCCGAAATCCGGCTGTTCCTGAACAATGCCCCGGCCTCGCCGCTTGGGGCAACACTGGACCGGATCGGATATCGTGCCAGCCCGACCGCGGACGGCATCATGGCCTATCGTGTCAGCGGCCTGTTCGTCGATGGCGATTCGCGGATACGGGTGGGGCTGAAGGGTACCGCCAAGCTGTATGGCGAGCGGACGGTTTTGCTGCTCTACGTCTTGCGGCGCCCGCTGACCGCCCTGCGCATCCATTTGGGCTGGTAGGGACCATGAGCACGGATACCAGCTTGCCCCGCCTGCGCCGTGACCTGCGTCTGCATCAGGGGCCCCGGCTGCGAGACGGATCACCGACCCTGACCATCGAAGATCCGCTACGGGGGCACTATTTCCGCCTTGGCTGGGCCGAGGCGGAAATCCTGTCGCGCTGGGGGGACGGGAACGCGGCTTCCATGGCGGAAAAAATTTCCGGCCAGACAACCCTGCAAATGACGGAAAGCGATGTTCTGGCCTTTGTCGATTTTCTGAAAGGCCGTCAACTGATCGAAACCGGCGGCGGGGCTGACACGGATCGACTGATCAGGATTGCGGCATCGCAGCAGATTGGCTGGCTGCGCTGGCTGTTGCACAACTATCTTTTTCTGCGTATTCCGCTGGTTCGCCCTGATCGCTTTCTGGATCGGACCATGGGCTGGGTCCGCCCCCTGACCAGCCGGTTGTTCCTGATGGCAACCCTGATTGCCGGGCTGGCAGGGCTGGCGATGGCGGTCCGCCAGTGGGACAGTTTCCTGCATACCTTCCTGTATTTCTTCACACTGGAAGGTGCGGCGGCGGCCGGGGTTACATTGATCATGGTCAAGGTTCTGCATGAGCTTGGTCATGCCTATGCCTGCAAGCACTACGGCTGCCGGGTGCCGACCATGGGGGTGGCCCTGCTGGTGCTGTGGCCAGTCCTGTACACCGACACCACCGCCGCGTGGCGACTGACACAACGGCATCAGCGGCTGGTCATCGGTGCGGCGGGCATGATGACCGAACTGGTGGTCGCAGTCTGGGCGACGCTGGCGTGGAGCTTTCTGCCGGATGGGGTGCTGCGCAGCGCCGCCTTTACTCTGGCCACCACCACATGGATTCTGACTCTGGCGGTGAACCTTAGCCCCCTGATGCGCTTTGATGGCTATTTCCTGCTGTCCGACCTGCTGGATGTTCCCAACCTGCAACCGCGCGCCTTTGCTCTGGCGCGATGGCGTCTGCGCAATGTCCTGTTCGGGGTTGACGATCCTCCGCCGGAGCATTTCGAGCCGTGGCTGCGCCTCACGTTGCTGGTCTACGCCTATGCAACCTGGGTCTACCGTTTCTTCCTGTTCCTCGGCATTGCGCTGCTGGTCTACCATTTTGCCTTCAAGGTGCTGGGGGTGGTCCTTTTTTCTGTCGAAATCGTCTGTTTCATCCTGTTGCCGATCCAGCGCGAAGTTCGCGACTGGTGGCACCGCCGACGGGAACTGAGCATGAATCGCCATACGTTGATCACCGGCACCTGCCTGTTGTTGTTTACAGCCTTTGTGATCGTGCCCTGGCGTGACCGGGTCGAGGCCCCGGCCCTGTTGCGCGCCGGGCAGCAGGCCATTCTGGTGATGCCGGTCGGAGGGCAGCTGCGCGAGGTCGCCGTCACGCCGGGACAGACGGTCGCAGAGGGGCAGGTGCTGTTCCGGCTGGGGGCACCCGATCAGGAGCACGCTCTGGCCCAACTGGATCGGGAGATCGCCATCCTGCGCGATCAAAGCCGCTATCAGCACCGCGACGAGCGGGAGAATGCCCGTCAGCAGGTGGCGGGGCAGGAGCTGGAGGCCGCCCTGCGCCGCCGGGTGGCTCTGGCTGGGCAGAGGCAGCAACTGGAGGTTTCCGCAGCCTTTCAGGGTAGGGTGGCCGATATCGCCACTCCGCTGCGTCCGGGCGAATGGTTGCCGCAGGGCGAATGGCTGGCGACGGTGATCGGACCTGACGGGGGGAAGGCCGAGGCCTTTGTCACGGAACACGATCTGGAGCGGCTGACGCCCGGCGCCATCGCCTGGTTCGTCCCCGAAGACCCCAGCCATCCGCGCCGGGAACTGCGGGTCGAAGATATCGCCCGGACCGCTTCCCGTACTCTGGATGCGGTACCGGAACTGGCGTCGCCGTATCAGGGCGATATCGCCGCCCATGCCGACCGCGATCACACGCTGGTGCCGACACAGGCGATGTACCGCGTTCTGCTGACCGCGGACGGTGATGCACCGGAACGCACGCTGCGCGGCACTGTCAGTATTGATGCCCGGTCCAGCAGTCTGCTGGCCCAACTCTGGCGCTCGGCCTTGGCCGTGCTGGCGCGGGAACTGTCGCTGTGAGCGGTCTGGCCGGCCTGATGTCGCCGCTGTTCCTGCTCCTCGCCTGCCTTGCCGGGGGGGGATTGGCTGGTTGGGGTGTCGCACGGGTCAGCCTCTGGCTGCCCGCAGCCATGGAGTCTACATGGCGTCCCGCCATTGGGTGTACATGGCGGGACGCCATTGATGAATGTACAGGCCCGGCGGTCGCAGTACCGCCCCGTCTGTTCCATGGCCTGACGGCTTTGGTGTGCGCTCTGGCATTTGGTGCTCTGGGCCTGCGGCTGGGGGTGAGTGGCGCGCTGCCCGCAGTGATGGTGGCAACGGTGGCGCTGATGGCGCTGGCGATCATTGACTGGAATCACCACCTGTTGCCGGATGTTATCGTTTATCCGTTGCTGGCCCTGGGGCTGCTGGTGAATGCGCTGGGGGTGTTGATCCCGTTGCAGGATGCCATGACCGGTGCCGCCGTCGGTTATGGCAGTCTCTGGATCGTATCACGCGCATACCGGCTGGTTTTCAAGGTGACTGGCATGGGCGATGGTGACCTGAAGCTCTTTGCCGCACTTGGGGCGTGGCTCGGCTGGCAGGCCCTGTTGCCGCTCGCCCTTGCCGCTGCCGTGATGGCGGTGGCCTGTTCACTGGGGTGCCGTTTTCTCCGGGGGGACAGACGCACAGCAGACAGCTTGTTGCCCTATGGCTCATATCTGGCTGTTGCAGGGTGGATTTTGCTGGCGGGCGGGGGCCTGGAACAATGAATGCAAAACCGGCACCAGTTTTGCGCTCACTGCTTTAGAAAAGAAAATCCGAGATATCGACATCGGCAGGATTGCCGGATGGCGACGGCGGTGCGGCGGGTGCTGGCTGTGCCGGAGTACCGTCCAGCACTTCTCCCAGCAGGGCCGCATGTACCCCCCGCTCGCTGAGCATGGTGTAATGGTCGCGCAGGAAGGACAGCAGGGTCTGCTGTTCATTCTGCGGGTCGCCGTCACTGGGGTAATGCACCGTTTTCCGGTCCACGGCCTGCAAATTGAGCAGCACCTTTTGCAGGGTTGTCTGCAAGCGTGACCGTAACGTAAAGGTGTCGAGGGTCTGGTCGATGAACAGGCCCAGGTCGTGGGCCTGTTGCTGGATCATGCTCAGGTCGTGCGCCGACTTGCTGCCAACTTCATCGAGGGAATCGATGGATTTGGTGAGGAGCTTGTCGAGATGACCAATCAGGACGCCATCACCGCTTTTCTCGTGGCTTTCAAGAACCATCGTCTCGTGGCTGATCACCCCCAGACAGTCGGAAATGCGGGTGGCGGTGATCCGGGTCTGGCGGGCACTGCCCTGCAGCTCGCCTGCCACCACATTCAACGACCGCCCCCGGCTGCCAATGCTGCCGCATTTCAGCGAGGCATTGAGGCCGATCAGGTGCATCTCGGCATCAATGTCATGGATGGCTCGCAGGGTCTGCGCCATCGCATCGGCCATGCTGCGCACCCGCAACAGGCTTTCATCGGTTTCCTGCCGGGCCCGTCGGTAATGTTCGAGAATGGTTTCGGTCTGTTGCAGATCCCGTTCCATTTCAAGCAGAAAGCCGCCATTGTCCTGTTGATCGGCCCCGTGCAGGAACCGCACCTGTTCCTGGACCCCATTCATCAGGGCGGCGAGACGGCGCAAATTGTGCTCGATATCGCCCACCCGGCTGTCCAGCTCTTGACGGATGGCCTGAACCTGATGGGTCTGCAGCCTGCTGACCAGATGGCACAATCGGCCAATCTGGGCGGCGGACAGCGGCAGGTCGGTCTGTTCGCCCTTCATGATGCGGTCAACGGTGTCAACGGCCTGTTCGATATGTTCCAGTCGTTGCCGGATGATGTCACCGACCTGCAGGCCTGCGACCACCAGCCCGATGGCTTCATCGGCCTGACGGAGAACCCACGACAGGGATTCGATGGTGTGGCGGGCACCTTCCTGACGGTCGTGCAGGGCCCGAACCGCCTCGCTCAGACGGTGGCTGATGGCATCAAGCTGGGAGCGGTGTTGCCCATGAAATTCTGTCTGCAGGGCAATCGAGCGGGCCAGCAGGGCGCGCAGATCGTTCAGGGTGCGCAGGATGTTCTGCACCGTATCGCTGCCTCGCCCGACCAGACTGCCGATCTCGCGGGTGAAAACGCTGAAATCAATTCCCAGATCGGCCACCAGTGCCGCTTCGATCCGGGCGTTGATCGACAGCATCTTGACGTGCGAGATGACCTTGACCTGTTCGGTCAGGGCGTGCTGGATGTCGGCAGCGGCCTGGTCGATCCGTTGCAGGCCCAAATTCTGTTCGCTGCGGTCAGACAGCAACCGGTTCAGCGATTGCAGGTCCTGTTCCAGCTGGGAAATGGTTGATAACAGCCAGTCGGCATTGAACATGCCAATCAGGTCGCCAGCGGTGGCCGTCAGGCTGCGCACCGTGGTGCGGGCTTCGGACAGGCTTTGCCCGATGGACAGGCAGTCCTGTTCGCACGGTCCGTACAGCTGGCGCAGATCCCCCATGATTGCGGCCAGGGTGGCATCAAGGTCCGGCAACGTGCTGGTCGTCAGGGAGCGGGTGACGGGGGACAGGCTCATGGAACCTCCTTATCGGACAGCGGCCAGGGGGAGGGCCGGGCGAACGGTCTGAACCGGACGTACCCAGACATCACCGGTCGCCGTCACCATTTTCAGTATCATGCCACGAGGATTCATCACCAGTTCGCGGACCACTGGCAAGCGGTGTTCTGCCAGCAGGGTTCGGGCGATTGCCACATTGGCCTGACCGACATGCGGGCGCGGCCCTGCCGTGGGGTGTTCAGGATCGTCGCGTTCGGGCAGGGACAACACGGAATTGCCACCAAACAGCTTCACCTGCAGGGTCCGGCGCCGGGCCCCCAGGGCCTCCAGACGGGCCAGCAGGGTATGGAGGGCTCCGGCTGCGGCGCGCGTTGACAGGGGATCATGGGCAGGGGAGCGCGGAATGGCAAAATGATTCATCCCGCCAATGCCGGTTATCGGGTCAAACAGGCACATCGCCACGCATGATCCCAGAATGGTGGTGATGACATGCGGGGTGGCCGAGGCGAACACTTCGCCGGGATGCAAAAAGGAAGACGGCAGGTGGTGTTCCAACCCGCTTTCAGGCGACAGGGAGCACAGGGTCGGGGCGGTGGCAGACATATCGGTTTCATCCATGGTGAGGCCGGAGTGACCCCACAGACAGGCGCATGATGGCGGCGGGTATCGCCGACAGCGACAGGCTTTCGGTAACGGCCCCCAGTTTTACGGCTTCCTTTGGCATTCCGTAAACAATACAGGATTTTTCGTCTTCGGCGATGGTATGGGCTCCGGCCTGATACATTTCCAGCATGCCGCGTGCCCCGTCATCGCCCATTCCGGTCAGAAGTACCCCAAGGGCATTGCTGCCGGCACAGCGCGAGGCCGAACGGAACAGCACATCCACCGATGGCCGGTGGCGGCTGACCAGCGGGCCGTCACGCACCTCGACCGAATAGCGGGCACCGTTGCGTCGCAGCAGCGTATGATGGTTTCCCGGCGCAATCAGGGCCTGCCCGCGCAACACCGGATCACCATTTTCGGCTTCCTTGACCCTGATCGCGCACAGGCCGTCGAGGCGATTGGCAAAGGCACGGGTGAAATGTTCCGGCATGTGCTGGACGATCACAATGCCGGGGCAGTCGGCGGGCAGGGCGGTCAACAGCACCCGCAGGGCATCGGTTCCCCCGGTCGATGCCCCGATGCACACCACCTTGTCGGTGGTCACCTTGACGCCTCCCGCCACCGATGCAGGCGGCAAGACCGCATCGGCGGTCAGTTTTTCCGTCGGCACCATTTGCCGCAGGCGCCTCAGCCGCTGGACATCGGTCTGGGCCGCGGCCTTGACCGCATCGCGGATGGCAATACCCGATTCCATCAGGAACTGACGGGTGCCAACCTTTGGCTTGGCAATGACGTCAACGGCTCCCGCCTCGATGGCCTGCATGGCAACGTCACTGCCTTCCTCGGCCAGTGAGGAACAGATGATCACCGGCAAGGGATGCTGTTCCATCAGTCTTCCGAGGAAGGTCAGGCCATCCATGCGGGGCATTTCCAGGTCCAGCGTGATGACGTCGGGAATATCCGTCTGCATGCGGCGGGCGGCGGCATAGGGATCACCAGCAGTGCCGATCACCTCGATTTCCGGGTCTTCGGACAGCAGGCTGGCCATCGTTTCCCGCACCGAAGCAGAATCATCAATGACCAGAACCCTGATCCGGCGTGATGCACGGGATGTGGACGACATGGCATTTCCCTGCTGGCTATAGGCGAACATACGTTGATGGTGCGACGGATTTTACCGGCAATGACAGCCCGTTCAGCGTTTCCGAGTGACTGACAAACAGGTACCCACCCGGAACAATGTGCTTACATATCGACTCAAGAACAAGCTGCTGCGTTTCCTTGCTGAAATAAATCAATACATTGCGACAGAACACGATGTCAAAGGGGCGGTCGGACGGACTGCCGCCTTCCATAAGATTCAGATGCCCCCAGCGGGTACGCGCCCGCAATTCCGGCGCAATCCTGATCGTTTCGTCGCTGCTGGTGCGCGGACGCAGCAGGTATTTGTGACGCAGGGCGGTGGGGACCGGTTCGATCACCTCGTGGTGGTAAACGGCACGGGCGGCATCCTGCAGCACATTGGTATCAATGTCGGTGCCATGGATCATGAACGGCAGGTTGCCATGGGTTTCGTTCCATTCCGCCAGCACCATGGCCAGCGTATAGACCTCCATGCCGGTCGAGCAGGCCGCACTCCAGGCCATCAGCGGCAGTGCGCTGTTGTAGTGCCGTCGGCTGTGCAGGTCCGGCAAGGCCACCTCGGTCAGAAAGTCGAAATGGCTGGGCTCGCGGAAAAATTCGGTCTTGTTGGTGGTCAGGGCGTTGATGAAATGCGGCATTTCGGCTTCCGCCTGCTCGTTGGTGAGCAGGAAGTCGCAATAGTCGCGCAAGGTGGCAATCTTTAATGCCCGCAGGCGCCGTTGCAGGCGATGGGCGACCAGCGCCATCTTGTGCTGAGGCAGATTGATCCCCGCCCGCCGTTCGATCAGATCCGCCAGACGACGGAAATCGACCGTGCGCAACACCATCGCCGGATCATTGGTGGTATCGTGGTAAGCCTCCTGGGGCTGCATGCTAGCCTCCTGACCGGGGGATCAAGGCCGGGGAGGGGGCCGCCGACAGGGCCGGGGGCAGATCATCGGCATCGAACAGGCTGTTGACATCCAGCACGATCACCAGCGCGCCGTTCCGCCGTCCCAGCCCGACCACCGCCTGTGATTGCCACGCCATGCCGATGTCTGGCGGCGGGTCTACGTTGGTCTGGTCCAGTTCGGTGACTTCAAACACCCGGTCGGCCAGAATTCCGACCCGGCGCAGGGATCCGTCCCGGATCAGGTCCAGCACGACGATACGCGTCTGCGGAGTCTCTTCGGTCGCGGACAGGCCAAACTTCAGCCGCAGGTCAAACACCGGAATGGCCCGCCTGCGCACATCAATCATCCCCCGCACCACCGCCGGCATGTTGGGAATGCGGATGAACGGCTGAACATCCAGGACTTCCTGCACCTGCGCCACCGCAATGGCAATGGTTTCGCTGGCAATCCCGATGGTGACATATTGCCGATCAACCCCGATCGGCGCGGCGGAAAGGGAACGTTCCTGTGACATGGTGGTTCGGCTCCTGTCATAACACGGGAAGGAAGCCATGCTGCCCGCTGACCCCGTTGCACGCGGTCATTGCATCATGGCTTCCAACACACCGTCAGTACCGTTGATAACGGGTGTCCAGATCGTCTTCAAGATCAAGAACGATACCACCCTTGCCGCTGGCTGCTGCCGGGGTGCGCCGGGGTGCCGTTGCCGCCGCCTTTTTCGCTGGTGTCGCCGAGGGCCTGACGCGCGCTGCCCCGCTGCCTGCCTTTTCAATCACAAAGAAGGCCATGGTGCTTTCCAGTTGCTGCGCCTGCGCCGCCAGTTCTTCGGAAGTTGCCGACATTTCTTCCGAGGCGCTGGCGTTTTGCTGCGTCACCTGATCCAGTTGGCGGATGGCGGTGTTGATCTGTTCGACACCGACGTTCTGTTCACGGGCGGCAGCACTGATTTCTTCGACCAGTTCGGCAGTCCGGCGGATGTCCGGCACCAGCTTGCCCAGCATCTGCCCGGCATCAGCGGAAACCGTCACCGTTTCACCCGACAGCACCATGATTTCGGTCGCCGCTGCCTGACTGCGCTCGGCCAGCTTGCGCACTTCCGAAGCCACCACCGCAAAGCCCTTGCCGTGTTCCCCGGCCCGCGCCGCTTCGATGGCGGCATTCAGTGCCAACAGGTCGGTCTGACGGGCAATTTCCTGCACGATGGTGATCTTTTCGGCGATGGTTTTCATTGCCTCGACCGCCTTGGTCACCGCCTGCCCGCTCTGTTCGGCGTCCTTGGCCGACTTGCCGGCGATCCGTTCGGTTTCCGAAGCGTTATCCGCGCTCTGGCGGATGGTCGAGACCATTTCTTCCATCGACGACGAGGCTTCTTCTGCCGCCGCCGCCTGCTCGGTCGAGCCCTGCGCCATCTGTTCCGCGGTGGCCGACAGTTGCTGGCTGCCTGCGGCAACCTGCTGGGCGGCATTCAACGCTTCGGCGACCACCGTCCGCAGGCGTTCGATCATCGTTTCCAGCGCAATCCCCAACTGATCCCGATCAGACAGGCGCTGTACGTTGATGGTCAGGTTGCCGTTGGAAATCTCGTTCGCCTTGCCCGCCACATCTTTCAGGTTGGTGGTCATGGTGGTCATGGCGGCCACCAGATCGGCGATTTCATCGTTGGTGGAAACGGTGACCGACTGCTCCAGATCCCCCAGTGCCACCGCATTGGCCAGCGACGACGCTTTGGCCAGACCACGGCTGATCGACAGGGCGATAAACAGGGCAATGGCGCAGCTGACCACCAGCACGATCACCAGCAGGGCAATGGTCAGGGTGCGGGCATCCTGATAACTTTCGGCCACCCTGCGGGCGTCATCATCCATCAGCTTCGTGTTGAGCTTGAGCATATCCCCCAGCATGACTTCACTTTGCCGGGACAGTTCCAGTCCTTTGCCCGACTGCAGATCATCGGCCTTGCCGGTCGTGTCGGTCAGGATACGTTCACGCAAGGCGGTCATCTTTACGCTGTAATCTGTAAAATAGCGTTCCAGTGCAGCACGCATGGCCACACCATTGCCGATTTTCTGCCACGGCATCGACGCGAGGTGGTCGGTCACTTTCCGCTCGAGCACCAATGCCTGTCTGTTCAGGTCATTCATCTGTTCGGGGGTCATGGCAAGAATGACCCGGCGATTGATGGTCGCCTGCTGGTTGAACAGGTTGTTGAGGGTCATGATGGCCAGAATGGCATCGGCATTACCCTCCCGTTCAATGGACTCGGTGCTGCTCTGCAGGGTGGCCCGCATGTCCGGGAGGAATTTTTCCTCCAGCCCATCCATCATGGTTCGCCCGGCCAACAGGCTGTCATCCATGGCAAACTGGAGGGCTTCCTTGTTCACGTCAAGCTGGGCTGTCACGACCTTTCGAAAGTCAGCCATCATGCGGCGTCCTTCCTCGGTGATCAGCAGGCTTTCAACCTTGTCCATCCTGCTCTGTAGGGGTGTCAGAGAAGCCTGGTATCGCTTGAAGGCATCTTCTTTCTGATCAATCCGGTTGGCGATCAGAACAGCGCGCATCTGGCTGGTCAGATTCAGCAGATCACTTCTGGTTTCCTGCAGGGCAAAGGCCTTGGCTGCCGAGCTGTTGATCACCCGGTCCATGCGTTCGTTCATGTCGGACATGCTGTTCAGTTCAAACAGCATGCCGATGGCCGACAGCGCCAAAATCAGCGTGAACGATAGCGCCAGTTTGGCTTTTATGGTGAAACGCATGCCTTTTTCCTCCATCAGGTGCGGGCGGCACGTCCTGCTGGCGGCCCGTTCGCGGGCCGCACAATCACGAAAAGCGGTTCAGAAAACGACCGCTGTCTTACAACAGCAGCGGCAGAATGGTTTTTTCCATGTCGAGGACGATGATGAACGCCCCATGGTCCTTGCCGATGGTCTTGATCAGCGACACATCCCAGCCAACACCGACCGACGGGATGGTTTCCGTTTCCGTCTGGCTGAGGCTGGTCACCTGATGCACCCGGTCGGCCAGCACCCCGACCAGCGCCTGTTCGCCGTGGGCCATCAGGGTCAGCACCACAATGCGGCGCTCCAGCGGGTCGGCGACGGTGCCGCCGTGCGGCATCCCCAGCAACCGCTGCAAATCCACCACCGGCACCACCTTGCCCCGCATGTTCAGCAACCCGCGCACAAACGGGCGACTGTTCGGCACCACCACCAGTGGCGTATCGTCCAGAACCTCTAAAACCTGCGCGGTTTCAATGGCAAACAGTCCACCGGCCAGCGTCAGGGACAGGACGGAGAGCATCTCCTCCTGACGGTCTTCCTGTTCGTCGTCAATGATGGCCAGAGTGCTCATCATGCGGTCTCCTGTACCGTCAGCGCCCCATCGCGACCTTTCTGCCCCAGGGCGACCAGACGGGGCACGTCAACGATCAG
>Ga0209373_10000874_pt1 | contig 40848 bp, 30 predicted proteins | sample Higcelweek5metaG_FD_187173 | JGI IMG/M metagenome (GOLD analysis project Ga0209373, IMG submission 187173) | Freshwater pond sediment microbial communities from the University of Edinburgh, under environmental carbon perturbations - High... | ecosystem: Environmental > Aquatic > Freshwater >... | reverse complement strand
TCATGAACCAATCGATTTTTTCGGTTTTGTTGAATTGCATTTCATGGCAACGATCACCAGCGGGGATTTCGCCTAATACAAAAGAGGATGCTGAATTTCTTTCCCAGATTTTGGGGAGCTTCGCGCGCAATGTATGAGAAATAAGGGTTGCTGTTTGATCGATGAAAGTGGGGGAGCTTTCAATTCCATTGGATTGGAGCTGTTTTGCGATTTTTTCTCGAATTTTTAGAGTGGGCTGTTCTTCCATCCCTTCACGAAAATCAATCACTTCCAAGACTTCATGGATGGTGTTTCCGATTTGGCTTCCCTTGGGGTAATCGGCATCGTCAAAGCAGGGCGGAATCGTTTCGGTTTCAGGAATTATGGGTAGGGTGGGTTCTGGCGTTGGGAGCACTTCTTCGGCTTTGTCGTTCCGCCCCTCCGCGTTGATATGGCTTTCACCGTGAGCGATTTTGCTGTATGAGGTAGAAATAGAATAAAGTTTCTGAGGACGATTATTTTTTATGTCGTTTAACTTTTCGAGGAGTGCATTTTTTTGCTTTTTGAGATCAAAAAGTGCGGACTCTTCGAGGGCTTCTTTTTGAATTTGATGTTTTCGATAATTTTCAAAAATGTGATTTGCTCTCTCTGGAGTTTCAATATTACGGAGCTCACAATATTCGCTCTTATTTTTGAGAGCATCAATCGCTTTGCCGAGGAATTTTCCATAAGGACTGAACTTTGCGGCACTATTATTTCTGGTTTGTGGAAATTGTGGCATTAAAAGAAGATGTTCCGCGCGAGTAAGAGCGACATAAAAAAGACGTTTCCATTCAGCGACATCTTCCACCGCATTTTTTTCTTTTGCCTTGGTTCCTTGCGTCGTTATATAATCACCATCCAGAGTGAGGATGCGCTGGGTGCTTTCCCTTTCGGAGAAAGTGTAAATGTCTTGATGGAGAAGGCCTTCGCCATTGCCACCGACGAGAACCACAATCGGGAACTGAAGTCCTTTGGATGCGTGAATTGTCATGACCTGGATGACTTCTGAGTCCGTTTCGGTGGCGATGAAATCACCGTCTTCTGTGGCTATTTCCTCAATACCGTTCCGCAAATTGTCGAGATGCCTTGCCATGGAAGAAAGAGAAATACTTTGTTGGCAAAGAACTTCTACGATGTAATCTCCGATTTGGCGGAACTTCGCAAGTTCCTGCATCGTCTCGGGATGGAATAGCGTTTGCTCAATTTCGCTCTTTTCCAAAATGGAGTGGATAAGACGGGGCCATTTACGGCGCTCTGCCTTTTCTCGCCAGTAGGTGAGGCATTCTGTGAAATGGGTATTGCGTGCATTTTCAAAGTCGAAAACTTCCGCATCTTCAAAAGAATAATTGAAAAAACGGGTGAGAAGTGCGGCCCGCAATTTTTTCTGATCATTGTTCTTGGCATCGATCGCTTGGAGGAGAGCGATCCAGTGGGCGCATTCGCTATCAGAGAAGAGCCCTGTATCTTTATAGCGGGTAAAGGGAATTCCATTTTTGCGGAATAGAGCCTCTATGCAGTTCATCTCTTTGCGGTTGCGGGCAAGAACTGCAATATCTGAGAATTTTACGTTGCGGAGAGTAAAGTCCTCATGGTCTGCCTTTTCAGGAATTTGTAACGCCGTTTTCCCCTCATTATCCAGCATAAAGCATTGTTTTATTTGCTCCAAGCACCAAAGTGCGTGAGTGAAGGGAGACACAATGTCGGGTGTGATCCAAATGGGCTTGATGCTTTGCCCTTTGAATGTCGCTTGATAACTATCGCTTGTTTTGCCTACTTCTGAATCCTGAAAAGGAATGTCGCCCTCTTTAGAAAACCAAACGGATGCGTTTTCGGGTGCGGCAAAGACAGCATTACAGGCCGCAATCATCATTTTAGAAGATCGGTAATTCTTCGGAAGACGATAACCTTCTCCCTCTCGCTTTTTATAGTTTGCAATTTCTTTGAGTGCTCTTTGGTAAACGGCGAGATTCGCCCCTTGGAAAGCGTAAATGGATTGTTTAGGGTCGCCGACAACGAATAGGCAATTATGCTCAGATTCCAAAAAAATACGCTTAAATATACTCCATTGTATTTCGTTCGTATCCTGAAATTCATCAATGATACCATAGCGGTAATGCTTGCGTAAAACTTCTAAAAGAGGATTCTCTGCAGTCGATTTGAGCGCGGAATAAAGAGAAATAATCAAATCATCAAAAGAAAGAACACTATTTTCTTTTTTGTACGTTTGAAAGCGGTCGTAGATTTTATCTGCTTCGGAAGCGAGGAAATGATTGCCGAGGCGCTTTGCAATTTGCTTGTGAAAATCATTTTCACTGCAATCGTAGATTTTGAGGTCGCAAAAACATTGAGCAAGCGTTGGATTACTTTCTGCTGCTTTTTCAATTTTTTTAGGCCCCAGTTTTCCACTGAAAGGAGTTTTCTTTTCTCCGGCTTTATATTTTTCAAGGGCTTCTTGAAAATCTTGGTACTCTTTGTTTCCGAGAACGGATTTCGAGGCCTCGAGTTTGGATTCGACAAGTTTTTCAAAAGGAATTTGAAGGGCTTCCAGATCCGCGTTTACATCAAGGACGGGGTCTCCAATGATTGTCGTTTCAGGGTTGTATTTGTTTACTAACTGCGTGAGAATTCCAATTGCTTTTTCAAAGTTAAAGGCATCTTGTGCTACCAAAGTTTGGAATAGAGAATCCTTTGGCCATTCGTCACGACAAATTTTTTCGATAAAACTACGAACTCCCTCATCGCTTGCCATTGTGCTTTCGAATCCGGTATTGGCTTCAAACCCGTAGGAGGCAAGTATCTTTTGACAAAAAGAGTGAATCGTATGTATGGGAGCGGTATCCATATTTTGAATGGCGATGGAAATTCGTTTGCGTACAACGTCTTGTATCGCGCCTTTTTGTAGGTGTTCTTCCAAAATGTCACGGATGCGCGTTTTAAGCTCGCTCGCGGCCTTTTCTGTAAAAGTGACCAGCAAAATTTCACTGATGGTAATGGGTTTCCCACCGACAAGATTTTTTCCATCGCTCTCAATCATTTTACAGACAAGATTCTGAATGGTATGGGTTTTTCCGGTACCAGCAGAGGCGTTAATATAGGCATTCTTTTGAAAGAAATAGGGGTCCATATTTTCTAAGTCAAATACGCGTGTCATAGGGATGCCTCATACAATTTCTTAAAAAATTCAGCATACTTGTCGACGAGTTCCGTAAATGCTTTTTCAGTTTCAGGAATAGACCAATCCGATTCTACAAAGAGTGAGGCTTCTTTGTTTCGATAGGCCCAATATTTTCCAAAAGAATCTTTGTTCAGATCTTCTAAAAAATCTTCCTTAGAGAGAGCCTCTTTGTGGTTAATTTTTCGATCAAAATAATCCTCTAAAAAAAGAATCGGTAAGTTGACTCGGAATTTTTCCTGGAAGGCTTTTTTCCCCACCGCAATGAGCCAATCGGAAGCTTCTTCTGGCAAAAGAGTAAACTTACGAATGTCGGTGCTTTTTTTGTCTTTCCCGCTCACGACGGAGAGTGTAAAATGCTGTTCTTCTTTCGCATTTGCGGCAATAATCATAGCGCACACGAGGGGATGTAAAAAATGAGATAGGTGGGCATCGCCATTGCAGGTTGTTAAGAGGGCTGTACTATTTTCTCCGGTCTTGCAAATCCATTCTGGGGTTCCTGTGAAGCGAGTGACAAGGATCGCCTCTTGCAGAAAATCCCATTCTAAAAGCTCCCCTTCGAGGTAGTTTTTCGGAGCGGCTTCATCTTGTATTTGCGTTTCAATGAGGGATTGCAAATCTCTTTTTGTTTTTTCGCCAAAGAGGCCTTCGGGGAGGAATCCTTGTTCTTCGTAAAGCTTGATTTCGGAAGCGTGAAATTCCCCTGTGGTAATAGTATCGTGTAAAAGCTTTTTCCCAAGAATGGCTTTGTATAGATTATCCACTTCAATGGGCTCCAACGGAATGCGGGTTTTGTCAACATCATCTTCAGAAAGGTGCAGTGCGGCTTCGATTTGGAACTCGAACGGATTTTTTAAAAACCGCTGCAACTGCTTTGCCTGAAGTTCCATCGGCAAGGTACCGGGGATTCGTTGTGTGAGTTCCGCTACTTTTGTAGGCGCATTATTTTCGAGCGCAAGATACTTTTGATAAAGTCCGTGGGTGCTGTAGATTTCATTGATAGGGCGCCTTTCATCAAAAGTTCCCTCGTTCAGCTTCCAGATTCCTTTTTCTTTTTCATTTCTTAAAACGTGATTTTCTATAAAGGAGCGCAATTCTTCAATGACGCTTGAAGGGGCGAGGCGTTTGTCTTTTTTTGCGTTGTAGCCTAAGTAAGAGATACGGAGCTTTTGTGTCGCCGACATGAGTTCACAAAGAAATGCATAACGGTTCTTTGCAATGGGGTTGGAATCCCCAGGCCAACGTTTTTGGCGGAGTTCGGTAGGAGTTCTAAGATCGAGAGTGCTTGGATTATGATGCCCTGGGAAGTCTTCTTCATTCATCCCCAGCATATATATAACCTTCATCGGTAAGGCTCTGTCTGGTTGGAATTTTGCGAAAGAAAGTCCCGACATCAAAAAATCGCTACTTCCAGGGCGTGCCCCCTTGAGGGCGCGTTGCACGAGAATCTTAAATTCGTCAAAGGGAAGAATTTTTCTTCCGGCGCGTTCCTGCCAATCAATAGCAAAGAGGGTGTTGAAAAGATTCTTTTGCACGGGACGCTCGGAATTAAAGTCTTCTACGTTGATCCATTCACGACAAAAGGCAAAAAAGAGTTCTCTTTGCCTACTGGGGGAATTCTTTTTATGAAACTTATCAATGAAACTCTCCAGGCTTTTCAATGCGTCACAGAAGGCACTGAGAGAGTTGTCATCACTGCTATCAAAGGTCCCGAACGGGTGGAATGCGGTTTCTCCGAAAGCATACGGCGTGCGCATGAGGCGGTAAAGCAATAATCGCCGAACTCCATGAGCCCAAGAATGAGGATTCTCGAAATCTTTTTTATTTCTGGAACGATAAACATTCATTCCCAAAACCCAATCTTCCCAAGGTGTCACCATGGCTTCGGTGAGGCCTCGTGCTTTTTGAACGATAGGGTTCCTTATCAAATCAAAGAATTGTGGGCGGTTGATTTCTTTACTTTGCACTATATTCAAGAATGTCTGTACGGCATTCACAACGTAAGAGGCCTTTTCTTCTGCATCGGTGATTGTGTAAGGCAAGTATTCATAGCCATTGGGTTCCGTGTCGCTGAACACTTGGTTAATCACTACGCGATAACTTTCCAAATCAGGGACAAGAACAATCATTTCGTCCAAACGAAGCTCCCGATTTTTTTGTAAGTCTTTCCAGACTTGTTCGCGGAGTTGTTCCACTTCGCGGCGTTTACTGCGGGCTTTAGCGAGTGTTAGGGAATCATCGTTTTGAACGGGAATATTCAAGGTATTCGTGCGATTTAAAATCATGGATTGAATTGAACCCAAAAGCGATGGGGCGGGTTCCGAATCTTCCAAAGCGTTGAAATTATAATCGGTCGCCTGACTCCAGAGTTTAATGTTTTCGCGCCCGGTTTGTCCCCATAATTGCAACAATTGATTCTCGTCTTCACTGACGTCCGGTTCTTCACCAGTTGCAAGATCTTCTGTCCATTTCAACTTAGTGGGAGCATTTTTTTGTGTAAACTCACGACTTTTGCGAGTGGTGTTGACATCCTCCCAGAATTCCGCACAAGGGTTTTGAATGTAAGCGTGTACGGATGCGGTTTGGGCTATTTCCTGTAAAATGACACGATGAAATTGCCCCACGCCTGAGAGGCCAAAAATGAAAATGGATTGATTCGACAGCGCCTTCAATTTTTCTTTGTGGGTGTTGAATAGATAAGTAAGGGTTAAATAATTGGATGCTTGCGCTTGAGTAATGAAGGAAGGGGCATCCGGTTCATCGTGGAATAGCTTTCCATACAGTTCGCGTTGCCAGGTTTCAATAGGGTCTTCTTTGCTTGTGCTGAAAAACTGGACCGAATGCCCCTGCTTCCAACAGTCTAGAATGCCCTTTTTGTCCTCATAAAAATGCTGGGGACGGCTATATTCATATTCCAAAAAAAGACGAGCGAGTTCCGCAGAAAGTTCCGTAAGTTTAACGGGATCTATAACGAGAGGATTGCCTTCCTTTGCAAGGAATAGCTGCAAGTCATTCCAATTTTGCCAGCATTCTTTATCATTGACTGGGTTTTTGGAAACGAGTGCCGCTTGAATAATGGGGTGCAGGATATCGCCGTTGAGAGGGTGCGTGTCCGGTTCGGGTTGGAGAGCTTCCCAAAGGAAGGATTCCAATCGCATTGCTTTTAGATTCGCAAGAATGCCTCTTTTTTTCACCCACTGTAAACGAAACCATTGTTCCATTTTTTTATCCGCAAAAATCACCATCGGACTCTCCAATGGGTCTTTCCATTCGGATTCCAACTCTTCAATGAGAGTATCAGCGAGTTTTTGCAGATTGGCAGAAAATTTTAAATACAGCATGGGGTGGTCATTATTTGAAAGAAGTCTGTTTAAAAATGCATTCTTTGCTCGTTTTAAGCGAAGTAAACCTTCAATTTGGTCTAGACTGTGTCATTTTTAGATTTTCCCTGTCTCTTTTACTGGTTTGAAAACTGAACTTTTGTATTTTTGGAATCGAAATTTTAGTTTTTTTCACGAGTAGGTATTCCCCTGTTCCTCCGATTTTTCGCCTTCGTTTGTATTCTTGTGAGTATTGCCAGTGCTCAGTTGTTGGACGTCTCTGATTCTTTCCTCGCCGAAAATCGCGTACGTCATGTTCGCGTAGAAGGCACCATCAACATGGATGACCGATCGGTGTTGAGTCGAGTGAGCGTTCGTGATGGTCAGCATTTCCCCCCCGCGGTTTTCACAGAAAAGGTCCAGGCGAGTGTTGCTGCGCTTTATGAATCCGGTTTCTTTGACGATGTGACGGCTTGGGTGGAGTATGTGGGTACCAGTGGCGAGTTGGATTTGATTTTCCGGGTGGCAGAACTCCCGGCCTTGGACTCTGTCATGATTGAAGGTTATGACGAAGTGTCCGAGGAAGACTTACGCCTCAAAATTAGTCTTGTTAAGGATCAGGTTTACAGCAAGAGTCAATTGGAACGCGATCGTCAGAATATTTTAACCCATTATAAGTCTGAGGGATATTTGCTTGCTGAAGTGGGGTTCCGTGAAACGCCAGTTTCCGAGCATACAAATACAGTAACGTTCATTATTAGAGAAGGGCCGAAAGTCCAGGTGGAATCTATCGTGATTACAGGGAACGATCATGTGCCCGAAGAGGATATTACAGAAAAGATGCTGACGAAAAAACTTCACTGGTGGGGTGAAGGTGAATTCAAGGAAACGGTCTTTGCCGCTGATCGGGATACTGTTCTGAATGCCGTGCGTCATTTTGGTTTTCTGGATGCGGAACTTAAGGACTATCGGGCGGAGTATTTGCCTGATTCCACCTGTGGCTTCTATTTGGGCCGTGTAGTTCCCAAAGACAAAAAGCTTCAGCTCCTCTATGCCCAGTTGAATGAGGCGATCGCAGATACGGCGAATCCCATGCATGAACTGGCAGGTCGTACTTTTGAAAAGTCTGCTCATTACTTCCGGAATCATCGTACAAATTATTCCAAAATCGCACAAGCGATCCCGACACCTGTGGTAGGTGATGAAGAAACCGCTGTGGCGATCCTCAATGGTATCGTCACATACGAACAACTTCGTAAAGAATGGGTTCGTCAGTTGCCTCAAAAACGTTGGAAAAACAATAAAATTGATTCCCTCTTAAAGCTTAAAAAGCGCACGAAGTATCAAGACCAATTGTTGGTGCGTTATACGATTGAAGAAACTTTCAGTGCCTTGATGCCATACGATAGTGTGAATACTTCAAAGTATGTGCGTATTCATATTGATGTGGTAGAAGGTCGTCGCTATTATGCGGGTGCGGTGCATTTTTCGGGTAATGAAGTTCTCAAGGACGATATGCTCCGTATGGCTGTGCGTTTGGATAGTGGAGAGGTTTTTGACTACTATAAGTACGAAGCGACAAAGAAAGGCATTCTAGATGCGTACCGCGAAGATGGTTACTTGTTTGCGCAGTTTGATGAATCTCGAAGCTTTGAATCGGATTCCGTTGTGAATTTGAATTACCACTTGCGTGAAGGCTTGCCTGCCCAAATTCATCGCGTGCTTATTAGTGGCAATACTAAAACTAAAGACAAAGTAATTCGGCGTGAAGTGCGGCTTTTCCCAGGCGACACGTATCGTCAGTCTTCATTGGAAAGAAGTTTCCGTGAAATTATGCAACTCAATTATTTTGATATGGTATACCCGGATATCAAAGTAGTGGGAGACCAGGAAGTGGATCTGGATTTTAAGGTGACTGAAAAAGAGTCGGGCACAGGTCAGTTTAGTGCGGGTCTTGCCTATAGTCAGAGTGATGGTCTTGTAGGTACTCTTGGCGTTTCGATTCCGAATTGTTGTATGGGCGATGGCCAGAGTGCCTCTTTCAATATTGAATATGGTGAAGATAAAAAGAGCTATTCTGTTAGTTTCTCAGAACCATGGTTATTGGATCATCCAATCACTTTGGGTGCAAGCCTTAGTTACACATGGTGGAATGTGGATGATGATCCTGATATTACTCGTTACGGGGGTAGTGTGTATGTGGGCAAACGTCTCAAATGGCCTGATGACTATTTCTATGGTCAGGTTGGTTATAGCTGGCTCATGAATAAGCAAGGCGATAATGTAGAGGGAAGCCTTATTCGTAACACGGGTGTGGAATCCGCCATTAATTTCAAATTGATTCGTGATGATAAAGATTTGCCACAGTTCCCTACGGACGGATCTCGCTATGAGATTGGCGTACAATGGGCGGATGATGCGTTCCTCAGCGACTTTAGTTTTGTGAAAACTGATTTTACCGTAAAATGGTGGTTCCCATTATTCCAAAACAAGCTTACTTTGGCGTTGACTAACGAATATGGTATTATTGCGGGTGATCCATTACAATATCGGACTCTCTATCAGATGGGTGGCGTACTCGGTTACGATGGTATGATGCGCGGTTATAGCGCAGGCTCTATCGGTTACCGCCGTTTGGGTCGTAGCTTCCAATATTTTGGAGCTGAACTTCAATGGGGTATTGTACCAAATACATTCTATCTGTTACCTCTCTTCTTTGATGCGGGTAACGTATTTGGGGATCGTTTTGACCCCGATGAAAAGGTGTCGAAAAATCAGAGGAATCCTCTTTCCGAATGGGACCCGTCTTCTCTCAAACGCGATTTTGGTTTCGGCTTCCGTGTTGTGGTCCCCATGTTAGGTATTATTGGATTTGACTTTGCCTGGCCTTTGGACCCTGGTGAAACCTACAACGGCCTTACCGAGAGTGGTGTGGGCTCCATGGAATTCAACTTCGTCATAGGACAAGGATTCTAATATGTGCCGTCGTTTGCTGCTTCTTTGTTTGCTCATAGGTCTCACCACGGGTGCCTTTGCGGAGGACGGTCTTCGTATTGCCCATGTGGATTCGAAACTGATTTTCGAGGGTTACAAAGGCACTCGAAAGGCTCAGGATGAGTATGACCGTCAAGTGGCAAAATGGGAACAGCAGGCGAACTTACTTCAGAAAGAACTGGCGGCAATTAAGGAAAAATTGGATAAACAAGCTTTGATGCTCTCGGATGAAAAACGCAAAGAACTCGAAGCGGACTATGCGAAAAAAGATACCGAGCTCAAGGATTTTATTAATCGTGTTTATGGCCGTACCGGTGAACTTATCACCGAAAACGAAAAGGTGAGCGCCCCCATTATTCAGCTCATTAAAAAGGCGGTGAACGAAATTGCTCTTCAGGAAGGCTATGACATGGTTATTGATCGAGCAACGGGTGCGGTTCTTTTTTGGAAGAGCGAAAATGATTTGACTCAAAAAGTATTAGACTATCTTAACGCTCGCTAAAATTATTTTATAACAAAAAAAGCCTTGAGAATCATCTCGGGGCCTTTTTATTTTGTTTTTTATGTTTTAAATCCGTTTGCGGGCAAATTCGTAAAGCCCGAGAGATAAGGCCACAGATGCGTTATAAGAATGCGCATCCGGCTTCATCGGAATGCGGAGTACGGCGCTGCATTGTTTGCGGATGAACGGCGGGAGACCCACGTCTTCACCACCCACGGCGAGCACGATGCGTTCTTCAAACGGGAAGTCGGCAAGACTTGTATCGGTGACGGCATCCAGTCCTAAAATCTGATATCCGGCAAGTTTGAGTTCACCAATGGTGGCTTCCAAGCTATCGGGACGGCAAATGCGGAGTTTTTCAAGGGCCCCTGCAGAGGCGCGGGAAACCGTCGGTGTAATACCGCACATTCCTTTCGATGGAATTAAAAGAATATCCACACCGAGAGCGAGTCCAGAACGAATGCACGCGCCAAGATTGCGTGGATCTTCAATATTGGTGGCTACAGCCACTACCTTGCGGAGACCCTTTTCCTTAGCTTCGTAAAATTCTTGCTTTACTTCATCCCAAGTAAGGACCCCTTTTTCGTGGAGGAGTGCCACAATACCTTGGTTGGGCGTTGCGTAAGAATCTAAAATTTTGGCATCCACTTGTTGAACGTGAATGTGATTTCTTTTAGCAATTTTTTGAAGTGTATATAATCTCGGGTTGCCGGAGACATGGCGGAAAAGTACACGATGGACGCGGGCGGGGTCTTTGGTCAAAAGTTCTTCCACTTCGCGTATGCCACCGACGGCGACTTGTGGCGCATTTTCAACATCACCTACAGATACAGCGATATTATCGGCTTTTGGACGTGGTACGCTTATTGGCTCAAAACGAGGTTCGGTGCGAACCTTTGCCGGTCTGCCATAGGAATAATTGCTACGATCATTATTTCCCTTGTTCTCTTCAGGTTCTTCGCGATTTTCGAATGGCTTGGTTTTCCACATCAGGGGGTCTCCTTAGGGGCGTCGACATGAGGAGCCACAATATAGTTCATTGGAACGTCATGTGGCTTGAGTTTTAAATCGGTTTCTGCAATTTGTGAGGAAAATGCGATGCCACATTTTATTGCTTGTGGGTGTTTCTTCAAAAAACGGTCATAGAATCCTTTCCCATGCCCAATGCGCCCCCCGTCTCTTGAAAATTGAACGCCTGGGACAAGAAACAAAGGAATTCCACCTTCCCAAATGGGGAGTTCTGGTTTGGGTTCGTGAATGTGGAAATGACCTGTGATGAGATCCTTCTCCAGGTCCTTGATTTGCACAAAGTCCATGATCCCTTGGTCTTGCGTGCGGGGGAGAAGTAAACGGTTCTCTTTTGCAAGTTTTTCTAACAGAGGAACAATGTTGGGCTCGTTAGGAAGGGGGTAAAATGCCGCAACAGTACTTGCAGATTTGAGAGGCGCGTAGGTTTCAAGTTCTTTGAGAATCCAAGCGGATTCATTGTCTTTTTCCACGACATTTTTAGTCACTGGCTTCTCTTTCATAGTACCTTCAATGGAATCTTCCAAATCGTATTTTAAACGGTAGAATTTTCCTTTCCATTTGCGGAAAAGCAAAAGCACTTCTTTCATTTGCTCTGGAGTGAGAAATACGAGAGCAAGAATCAACAAAAGGCATAATTCTGAAAGACCAATCCCAGAGTTCATGCCACCTCCCGTCGGGCCACAAGCGCATTAACAACAATGCTCACTCCATAAAGTAAAAGCATGGGAATAGCAACCCAGAAAAGCGAAAATAAATCAGGAGGTGTTACTAATGCGGCGACAAGGCAAATTAGGAATATACTGATTCGAAAATGACGCACTAGAAATCGCTGATCAATAAACCCCAATTTAGTGACAAAATAAGTGAGCATGGGCATTTGAAAAACGAACCCAAATAAGAGCTCGAACCGGAAAAGAAAACTGACATAGGCCTCTTGGGACCACAACTGACTTGCAATATTGCTGTAGTGAGAAAGAAACATGAGCAGCAAGGGAACGGCGACAAAAAAAGCGAAGGTGGCTCCTGCTACAAAAAGAACAACGGAACCAAAACTCGCTCCGAGTACGAGAAATTTTTCTTTTGCATGGAGTGCGGGCGCACAAAAAGAATAGAGTTCACCAAAAAAAACAGGTAAGGCAAGAAGAACTCCAAAAATGGCTGAGACCATAAAGTCAGCGGCAATGCCTTCGGTGGGAGACAGATTTATAAGAGTAACCACAGCAACACCCTGAAGAGGCTTTAACAAAAATCGCCAGAGATCCGAAGAAAAAAATAGGGCGAATGTGGTGGTGATAGCCAAAGTCACAAGGCAGATCAGGAGCTTTCGCCGGAGTTCTTTCATGTGTGTTGAAAGAGCCATGGATGCCTATTTTTTATCGTCAGTCTTGGATTTTTCTTCTTTGGCGTCTTCCTCTTCAGTTTCGCTTGAGGCTTTTTTGAATTTGCGAAGCGCCTTTCCTAAGTTTTCGGCAATATCTGGAATGCGTCTTGCTCCAAAAAGCAAGACCAGAAGGAATATGAGGAGAATGAGTTCTGGGATACCAATGTTTCTTAACATATAAACTCCTTGCTATTTAAGATGTTCATTAAGAATCGCGTTCCAAATGTTTCTTTGCCAGCGCATCAGATGGGCCGCATCGTAGCGCGGTTCCCAAGAATCTTTGCCTGGTGTCGCGAGCGCAATTAGCTGGGTTCTATTCGCCAGTAACGATGGATCAAATTTTAATTCTTCTGCTTTCTCATCGCGCCAAATACGGAGTGCATCCAAGAGATCCCCATCGGGGCCATTGAGAGGAGGCTTGGGTCGTTGGAGGGGCAGTGGCCATTCGGATGGGGGCACTTGTAATGCTTTTTCCAAAGTCTCTTTGAATGAGTCCAGGCGAGCCCCATTAAAATTGCGCGGCAATTTGGGGAGACTATCCATGTCCAATTTTGGGTAGGAGCAGGAGAGCGAGTGAATAACGGAGAACAGTAGTTCTACGCCTAAGACTTTGTAAGGAGGCCTATCAAGAGTCGCCGCTTCCTTTTCTCGCCATTCCCACAGATACTTTAAAAGGTTAAGTTCTTCTGGAGAAAACTTACTAGAACCACTGATACGCCACGGTTCAAGGACTACTTCATGGGGCACTTTAGAGTGTTCAATCAATTCATCACAGGTTTCAATGAGCCAGGTGAATTTTCCTTGACTGATAAGCTGGTCGCCTAAAAGGGCACAGAGTTCATGGAGGTAAAGCGTATCGTGTATCGCATATTCACACATATCCAAAGGCAGGGGACGAATGGTCCAATCGGCTTTCTGGTTGTCTTTGATAAGTTTAACATCAAAATATTTTTCCACCAAATGGGCAAGTCCCAGTCTTTCTTCGCCTAAAAGTTTAGCGGCGAGCATGGTATCAAAGACATGCTTTGGGGAAATTCGGTAAGTGTTCCAGAGCATACGGAGATCATAATCGGCACCGTGAAAAATAATCGTTTGCATTGCACGAGTGCTAAAAATAGGCTTCACATCAATACCCGAAAGAGGGTCCACAATCCAATGATGATCGCCGAGCGTAATTTGAATAAGGCAGAGCCGCACCGAATAGTGATACATGGAATCCGCTTCGGTATCAACGGCAGCAATATCGTAAAGATCAAGTTCGTTTAAAAGGATATCTAAACCTTCTTGCGAATTGACGAGAGTGTAGGATTCTTGAATAGGCACAGTAAGAGGAAATCTAGTAAAGGATAGGACAAACCGAACAAAGGTAAGCGTGTAATATTCTTTAGTTACCAATGACTCTTTTTTGAATATACTAAATTTGGGTTATGAAAAAGATTTCGCTTACAGGTATTAAGCCCACTGGAACTCCGCATCTTGGAAACTATTTGGGTGCTATTCGCCCCGCCCTTGCCCTTTCAGAAACTTATGAAACGGTTTACTTTATTGCTGATTATCACGCTTTGACCACCGTTCACAATGGTCTTGAAATGCATGATAATATTCACAAAGTGGCGGCGACTTGGCTTGCTCTTGGTTTAGATCCAGAAAAGGGTCTTTTTTACAAACAAAGTGATATTCCAGAAATTTTTGAACTTAGCTGGGCATTAAGTTGCTTTACCCCCAAGGGGTTCATGAATCGCGCTCACGCCTACAAGGATAAGGTGGCGAAAAGTCTTGCCACAGGTGAAGATGCGGACTCCAATGTGAATATGGGGCTTTTTTGTTATCCGTGCCTCATGGATGCAGATATTCTGATGTTCAATGCGGACATTGTGCCCGTAGGTAAAGATCAAAAACAGCATGTGGAATTTGCGCGCGATGTGGCACTTCGTTTTAACAAGCAATTTGGCAAAGCCGTTTTCACCATTCCAGAAGCGATTATTCAAGAAAATACAGATGTGATTCCGGGGCTTGATGGTCGCAAAATGAGCAAGTCGTACGATAACTATATCGATATTTTCTTGGACTCCAAGTCGCTCAAAAAGAAAATTGGCAAGATCGTTACGAATAGCCAAGAAATTGACGAACCCAAAGATCCTGAGATTTGCAACGTGTTCAAACTTTATAAACTTTTTGCATCGCAAGAACAATCGAATGCTCTTGCTTCTCGCTATCGTGCGGGTGGCATGGGCTGGGGACACGCTAAAGCAGAACTCCAATCGGTTTTGGAAGAACATTTGGGTACAGCTCGGGATAAGTACTTTGACTTGATGGCTCACCCAGAAAAAATAGACCGTATTTTGCGTGCAGGGGCAGAAAAAGCGCGGCCTATCGCTCGTGAAAATATGGATCGTATTCGCGAAATTTTGGGTGTGGGCAAAAGTTACTAAGTGTTTATTGAATGCCTTAGAAAATGACTATATAGCCGAGTCTCCACAAGAGATTCGGTTTTTGGTTTCCGAGGGGATAAAAAAGAGGCACTTCGATTCGAGAGTGGACTCCAAAGAGGCGCGCCCCCATTTCCAATGAAACATCGGCGGTTTCTTCCCAGTCATTGTTAAAAAGGTAGTAGGCGTCGTTCGCTTCGTTCAATGCTCGGTGCATTCCATTAGGGGCTCTCGCGTAGGCATAACCGCCACTCACACCGAGTTCAAGACCCCAATCCTCTTGGGCAAACCAGTCATAACCTAGGGAGCCACGTCCTCCGCACCAAAAATTGTCTTCTTTTTTGTAATTCGCGAGCCCTTCTCCCCTTAAATAGAATGACCGATATCGGACTCCGGTAAGTAATGTGAGTGGGGTGGGGGAACCTAATGAAACGCCCAATTCAAAAAGCCAAGGGGAGGGCGCCTCTGTAGCAACGGCAAACGTCCCAAAAATAACCAGCAGAATTACTAACAACTTTTTAATCATAAAACATTAAAAATAGAAAGACTAAGAAATTTGAAATTTTGTTTACAAATGATAATAGCCTTTCGAAAGTGTGTATATTCAGACCATGGCGCAAAAATTGGTCATTGTGGTAGACGATGCTATTCCTTTTATAAAAGGGACATTGGAGCCTTATGCTGAAGTGCGTTATTATCCTGGAGAAGCAATCAACCGGGATATAGTCAAAGATGCCGATGCGCTTTTAGTTCGTACACGCACCCCTTGTAATAAGGAACTCCTTGAAGGGAGTCGTGTTCGTTTTGTGGGCACCGCAACAGCGGGTAGTGATCACTTGGATACCGCTTATTTGGAATCGGCTGGAATTGTGTGGTCCAATGCCCCCGCTTGTAATGCTTCGAGTGTTGCTCAGTATGTTGTATCTGCTTTGTTAGAGCTGAGTCGTCGTGCTCGTATGCCACTTGCTGGAAAAATATTGGGCGTTATCGGTGTGGGAAATGTGGGTTCCCGGGTTGTGAACGCGGCAACCGCTCTCGGAATGCGTACGCTACTTTGTGACCCTTTGCGTGCTCGAATCGAAGGGAAAAAGAATTTCTGGTACGTGATGGATATGCTCTCTCGTTGTGATGTGGTAACGCTTCATGTGCCTTTAATCAAAGAGGGCCCCGATCGTACGCTCCGTTTGGTCAATGCGGAGTTCCTTCAAGAAATGCAACCCCATGCCTGGCTCATCAATGCCTCTCGTGGTTCTGTGGTGGATAATGCAGCACTGCGTGCAGCACTCCGTGGTGGAAGTATTGGTGGGGCGGTTCTTGATGTTTGGGAAGACGAACCTGATTTGGATTTGGGGCTTTTAAGTGCGGTGGATATTGGAACGGCTCATATTGCAGGTTACAGCCAGGATGGAAAAGCCAATGCGACCACACAGGTGGTACAAAAAATGGCCACTGTTTTAAACATCGAGGCTCTTAAGCAATTCTCTGCGGTTCCCCCGACAGATGCTTCTTTAGTGATTTCGGTAGATGCCTCGCGTAAAAGCAATCAGGATGTGATCGCCGAAGTTTATCAGCAAACTTATGATATCACTCAAGATAATAGTTTTCTTAAAAATAATGTAGAACGTTTTGATTCGCTTCGCAAACAGTACGCGCCGCGTCGTGAACCTTTCGCTTACAAGGTGAGACTTCAACATGGAAGTGATGCTCTTTACATGGCTCTTCAGAGTTTAGGATTCTCTGTAGAATTAAAATAATTTTAGCGCTTGTTTTTCTACCTTTTGAGTTCTAGGTTACCTTCTATAGGAACAGAAAAATGAAAAAACAACTTTGCCTATTTGCTTTTGCAAGCGTAATTACGGCCAATTCTCTTTGGGCTCAAGGGAACGAAGGTATGTTCTCTGGTTCTCTTCCCGATAATTGGACCGCAGACGTTGTGGCTGCGCTCAAGTATACGCGAAACCATTATGACAACTGGGGAGAAGGGGGTACCAACGCCTCTTCTTGGATTGCTGAATATAATGCAGATACCAAAGGCCACTGGACTGCTGTAGATTGGCGCATTTTATCGAAGTTGGCTTGGGGTAATTCTTATTTAGATGGCATTGGGAACAGAAAGTCTGTCGATAAGATTTTCTTTGAAACCACTCTTGATTACAATGGTTTTGGTGTCCTCAAACCTTATCTTGGGGCTCGCTTTGAATCGCAGTTCACAACGGGTTATGTCTATACCGATTCCACGAGCGCAAAAGTTTCTTGCTTTATGGATCCCGGTTATTTGACTCAGGTTGTGGGTCTTAGCTATGCACCCAACGAAAATTTTTCTCAGCGCTTGGCTTTCGCGAATAGAATGACCATTTCAGAGGGTTATGGCTGGGCAGATGACAAGGAAACGGCGAAGGTGGAAACCTTTAAGGACGAACCGGGTTTAGAAAGCGTCACTGAATATAAGCTTGATGTTTCTTCTCTTGTCGTATTTAAAACCAGACTTTGGGCTTTTGTGAATTTTGAAAGTGTAGATGCTATTGATGGCAAGTGGGAAAATTCTCTTGCCGTGGCTCTTGCTCCTTTGATTGAATTGAGCATCGGTATTGACCTTGCCTACGATAAAGATGTAAGTGAAGATCACCAATACAAGGATGCTGTTTTGCTTGGCATTACTTGGCGTTGGTTCTAAATAGAATTGCATCGTTTATTTGGGGGCTGGTAGCTTGCGCTATTTGGCCCCTTTCTTGTGCCTCCCGCAGTGCCCAGATAGAGGCTCTTAGCTATCTTTGGACGGTATAGATAATGTGTTCACCTTTAGCGATTAGGTTTTGGTATGCTTATACTTCGTGGTACCCCCGCTCTTTCTGATTTCCGACTTCAAAAACTCTTAAATGATTTTCAAAAAGAGTCTTTACCTGTTGCAGGGGTTTATGCCGAGTTTGTTCACGTCGTGGAATTGTCTTCGGAGTTGACTCTCGAAAAGAAATGTGTTATAGATCAACTCCTCTCTTATGGCCCCAAACGCGAAAGTCATAAGCCTGCGGGCACCCTTTTTGTAGTGGCTCCTCGCCCTGGCACCATTAGTCCCTGGAGTTCCAAGGCTACCGATATCGCTCACATTTGCGGTCTTTCTGAAGTGATTCGCATTGAACGAGCCATTGCCTATTACATCGATTTTAACGGTGGCGCTACCGAACCCGTATTGACGAAGATCAAGGCCAAAATTCATGACCGCATGACGCAAAAGGTTTTCCCGGCTTTTGACTTGCTCTCCGTGCTCTTTAGTCACGCAGAACCGCGTCCCTTGATAGAAGTACCTATTCTCAAGGAAGGGCGTGACGCATTGGTGCGTGCCGATAAAAAATTAGGCTTAGCGCTTGCCCCTGATGAAATCGATTACCTGCTCGAAAACTTTACGGTTTTGAATCGCAATCCTTCGGATGTGGAACTCATGATGTTTGCGCAAGCGAACTCCGAACATTGCCGTCACAAAGTATTTGGGGCAGAGTGGACCATCGATGGACAGAAAATGGATCATTCTCTATTCCAGATGATCAAAAATACCTACAAGATGCATTCCACAAACATCCTTTCTGCCTACAAGGATAATGCGGCAGTGATGACAGGGGTGACGGCGGGTCGTTACTATGCGGATCCTCGCAACAACAAATATGATTGGCACAAAGAAGTGATCCACACATTGATGAAGGTGGAAACACATAACCATCCGACTGCCATTTCTCCGTTCCCTGGGGCGGCTACAGGTTCCGGCGGTGAAATCCGTGATGAAGGGGCCACCGGTCGTGGCTCCAAGCCTAAGGCGGGTCTTGCAGGCTTCAGTGTTTCTAATCTGAAGTTGCCGGGGGCGGTACAACCATGGGAAAAAGATTTTGGTAAACCTTCTCGTATCGCAAGTCCTTTGGACATCATGATTGAGGGCCCTCTCGGGGGTGCTGCATTCAACAATGAATTTGGTCGCCCGAATATTTTAGGCTACTTCCGCACCTTTGAACAAGAGGTACCTAGCTTACAAGGCTCTGAAGTGCGTGGTTATCACAAACCGATTATGCTTGCGGGAGGACTCGGCAGCATTAAGGAAAAGCATGTAGAAAAGGGTCATATCAATTCAGGCGATCACCTGATTGTACTCGGTGGTCCCGCGATGCTCATTGGCTTGGGTGGTGGTGCCGCAAGTTCGGTCACCAGTGGCTCTGGGAATGAAGATCTTGATTTTGCGAGTGTACAGCGCGAAAATCCGGAAATGGAACGCCGTTGCCAGGAAGTGATTGATCGCTGCTGGGCGATGGATGATGAAAACCCTATTTCCTTTATTCACGATGTGGGTGCTGGTGGACTGTCCAATGCACTCCCGGAATTGGTGAACGATGGCGGTTTAGGCGGCAAATTTGAACTCCGCAAGGTTCCGAATGATGAACCGGGCATGAGCCCCCTCGAAATTTGGAGTAATGAATCTCAGGAACGTTATGTAATGGCGGTTGCTGCCGATCGTTTGGGTGTCTTTGACGAAATTTGTAAGCGCGAACGCTGCCCGTATGCGGTCGTGGGGGAGGCTGTCCTCGAACGTCATTTGACGCTCACGGATTCTCATTTTGGGAACAAGCCGATCGACATGCCACTAGAAGTACTTTTGGGAAAACCGCCGCGCATGATTCGCAACGAAGTGAGTCAAAAGCGTCCTCTGGAGCCTTCGATTTTCCCTGAAGAGACAACGATTGCAATGGTGGCGTCTCGTGTGTTAGCGAACCCCTCTGTTGCTGATAAAACCTTCCTTATTTCCATTGGGGACCGTTCTGTGACGGGCTTGATTTGCCGCGATCAAATGGTAGGGCCATGGCAGGTTCCAGTCGCTGATTGTGCGGTCACTGCTGCCGCTTTGGATACCTTTGAAGGCGAAGTGATGAGCATTGGCGAACGCGCTCCGATTGCCATTGTGTCCCCTGCGGCGAGCGCTCGCATGGCTGTGGCGGAATCTCTCACTAATATGGCTGCGGCCTACGTCCCTGATATGGGACGCGTGAATTTGTCTGCAAACTGGATGGCTTCACCCAACTACGAAGGTGATGGCGCTGATTTGTATGCCGCGGTAAAGGCTATCGGCATGGAACTCTGCCCGGAACTTGGCATCACGATCCCCGTGGGCAAAGATTCCATGAGCATGAGTACCGTGTGGGAAGAATCCAACGTGAAGCACACCGTGACCGCTCCGATTTCTCTCGTGATCACCGCATTTGCTCATTGTGGTGACGTGCGCAAAACGCTCACTCCGCAATTGTTGCCTGTGAATTCTCGCTTGTTCTTAGTGGATCTTTCCCGCGGAAAAAATCGCATGGGTGCGTCCATTGCGGCTCAGGTTTTCAACAAAATCGGTTCTGTCGCTCCCGATGTAGACAGTGCAAAAGAACTCCGTGTCTTTTTTGAAACCATTCAAAAACTGAATGCGAAGGGTGCAATTGCAGCTTACCACGATAAGTCCGATGGCGGTCTTTATACGACGGCTCTTGAAATGGCATTTGCCGGTCACACGGGTATTACTCTTGATATTTCCAAGCTCTCGGGCAGCACTCTCGACGTTCTTTTCAACGAAGAATTGGGAGCCGTCCTTCAGGTCGCTACTGAAAATATTTTGACCGTGCGTACAGCTTTTGAAGCCGCAGGCCTCAGCGATTGCCTCTTTGATATTGGAACCCTGAACGCAGAATACACATTCCAAATAGGTGATTACAAGGAAGATCTTTCCAACCTTCGCGCCATCTGGAGTGATACCACACGCCGCATCGCTGCTCTCCGCGATAACCCCGAATGTGCCGAAAGCGAATACACGCTCAAGCTCGAAAAAAACGATCCGGGTATTAGCCCGAAGGTCACTTTTGACATCACCGTGAAAAAAGATTATTCGAGCCGTCCCAAGATGGCAATTCTCCGCGAACAGGGTGTCAATGGCGAAATTGAAATGGCCGCCGCATTTGATCGTGCCGGTTTTGAATCCATTGACGTTCACATGACAGATATACTCACAGGGCGTATTGACTTGAAGGACTTCAAGGGCCTTGCGGCTTGTGGTGGGTTTAGCTATGGGGATGTTCTCGGTGCTGGTGAAGGCTGGGCGAAGAGCATTCTCTTTCACCCAAGAGCTCGTGCAGAATTTGAAACCTTCTTCAATCGCAAAGACACCTTCACTCTCGGCGTCTGCAATGGTTGCCAAATGGTTTCCAACCTCAAGGGTTTGATCCCGGGTGCATCTCACTGGCCTCGCTTTGTGCAGAATGCATCTGAACGTTTTGAAGCGCGCTTTGTAAGCCTCAAGATTGAAAAATCGCCCTCTATTCTCTTGAAGGGAATGGAAGGAAGTATTCTCCCGATTGCCGTCGCTCATGGGGAAGGTCAGGCTGAGTTTGCAGATCGCCATGCCGCTGAAACTTGCCTCAGAACGGGACTTGTCAGCTTGCGTTATGTGGATGGTTTGCACAATTACACGGAACGTTACCCTTTGAACCCCAACGGATCTCCGTTCGGTATCACGGGCCTCACCAGCGAAGATGGCCGCGCGCTCATTCTGATGCCGCATCCGGAACGTGTATTTCGCACTTGTCAGAACAGTTGGCACCCGGCGGAATGGGGTGAAGAGGGACCGTGGATGAAGCTATTCCGCAACGCCCGTGAATGGGTTGGGTAATTCTGTCAATCGGATATCCTAGCAATAATTCGGGAAAAATGATTTTCACAAATCATCGCTTTTTTATACCCTGCTAATGGGAAATAATCATTTTTTTTGTTAGCACAGAGCCGTTGATTTTTGCCATCGCCATCATCATGCCGTGAATGGCCCAGCCTTCTGGTATCCTGAATGTATGTTTCCCGGCATCCAGCATCCGCTTTTGGCTGAGTGAGCCGAGTCTTTTGCCTGTCAGGCTGAACACTTCGAGCGACACACTGGAACGTTTCATCAACTGGAGTTCAACGAACTGCCCGGAGATCGTTATGTAATTATTCCTTGCATTTGTAGATCCCTCTGTCACTGCTGTCGTTGTCGTCTCCAGTAATTTCAACATCGCCCACAGGGGATAACGGTTCGATGCAGAATAGACTGGATTGCCAACATCGAGAATACTCCACCGGGATTCTGGACGATAAAGAATATGATTGATTTTCTGCGCGGTATCCAAAATTTCTCCGTTCGCCCCTTTTACAAAAACAAAACCGGCATCGGTGAGGACCTTCATAGAACTTTCGGTCGCCTGGGCATTGAAATCCGCCATGATGATCACAGGATCGGCTGCTGTCCCCACACTGTCCATCCAAACGACTATTTGCTGAAGTTGAGTGGTTCGATTCGTGGCTTTTGCGTTATCAAGGTGAGTGACGATGACCCGGACGGGTTGGTTAGCCATGGTGATATCTATTTCGAGTGCCGCCCGAGCCTCCGAAGCGCTTCCCTTCGGAATTTGCAGACGATGCACACTCAAAGGGGCTTCGTCCGACAAAAAGCCAATGCCGTACGATCCGCTACTGCCTTGATAATTTGTCTGGGCCGCCGTGAATGTATACGACATATTCGTCTGTTCCCCCAAGTATTGCAAAACATCGGAGGAATTGCGGCTATTGCAGCTATCGACTTTTTGAATTCCGTTGATGGTCGGATCAATTTCATTAATGACTGCTGCTATATCACCGTAAGAACCAGAGCCGTGACTTTCGGCGTTGATATTATAGGTCATGAATTTGACCGAATCTGGATATTGGGCCTGTGTCAGCATTGCTGCGCTTATGAAAAATAATCCTGCAATAAATGCCCTGCCATACCGATCTTTCATACCAACACCTCCTCAATTTTGATTGGTGCAAGCTAAATATACCCCTTGGAAATTCTTCAGAAACCGTTTGTGAAATCAAAAAATGCTGTAATTTGTACATAAATTAATTCTGGGAAATGAAAAAAAATGATTTTGGCTTCATCGGGAATTTTCTTCCCTATTTTTAATGAATTTTTTAAAATTGCTTTGCGAAAATGAAATTGAACTATGGTTCCTCAGTCGGAACCGTGTCCTAGAACATATTATTATGGATGCCCTAAATTCAGGGTGGATGCTATCTCCATATGGCAACTCACTCTCTTTTAGGTGGTTCCCATACATAGAATCGCCGGATTTGCGCTTCTTGAAGAATATCGCCAAATGAAGGATGGCTACAAAATGGGAAAACTTGTAAACATCCAATGCTAAAAGCACTCTCAAGTATTTGATTTATAAGGGGGGATGGTGTGCCCCGGCGGTAATTGTTACAGTATCATATTTTTTACAGAGCCCCTAAAAATGAAAGAAATCAATAATTATCTTTGTTACTTAAAATAGGAGCAAAGCAAAATGTCAAAAACAGATATCTATCCCAAGATTTTACTTGCATTAGTCGTGATTTTTTTCGGTTGGTCGGGGATTAATCCTCACGATTCACGCCTCACATGGGTTTTGGAAACTGCGCCATTCATGATCGCGCTCCCGATTCTTCTATTGACATATAAACGTTTTCAGTTTACTCATTTTATTTACACTATTATTGCAATTCATGCGATTGTTTTGATGCTTGGAGGTCATTACTCCTACGCGAAAGTTCCCCTCGGTTTTTGGATGGAAGATTGGTTTGGCTGGACTCGTAATAATTACGACAAAATAGGTCACTTTATGCAAGGTTTTGGGCCGGTGCTCTACGCTCGAGAACTTTTGATCCGTACCTCTCCACTTAAACCAGGCAAGTGGCTCAACGTCATCACGGTCTCCATTGCCCTCGCAATTTCAGCCATCTATGAAATTATCGAATGGCTCTCCTCTCTCTCTAACCCCACAGACACAGAAGCCTTTTTGGGAACTCAGGGCTATATCTGGGACACACAAACCGATATGTTTATGTGCTTTGTTGGTGCAATTGTGGCACTTCTCTTTTTCTCCAAGTTGCATAATCGGTATTTGGATCGCCTTTAGGTCATTCCTAAAATTTTTCAGAATTTAAAAAGAGCCCTGCTTTTTGTGAGACTCTTTGCTTTTCTGAAATTTTATCCAAAAACTTTGACTCTTTCTCGGATGGGCGAGAACTCCTTCGCTCCCGCAGGGGCTACTACGGAACCAAAAGGCATTTCCGCAAGTAATACCCAGCTTTCAGGAAGACACCATTCTTCTTTTACCCCGGCATCAATGAGCGGATTGTAATGTTGCAAAGAGGCTCCTAATCCCTCGGCTTCAAAAGCTGTCCAAATGGTAAATTGAAGCATTCCACTAGATTGCAAGGACCACATTGGAAATTTATCCTTGTACGTGGGAAATTTGGTCACGAATTCATTAACAACCGCCTGGTCTTCGAAAAATAATATCGTACCAAAACCGGCATCAAAGGAATCCATCTTTTGATTGGTTGTAATAAAGGCATCTTCCGGTACTATTTTTTTCAAAGTGGCTCGCGTCATATTCCAGAATTTGGAACTTTCCTTTTCATTCAATAAAACTACGCGTGCGCTTTGTGAATTAAACGCCGATGGCACATGCATTACTGCATCCTCTACAATTTCCTGAATGCGTTGCCTGGTAATGACTTTTTCCTTCCCGAGAGCATAGATACTTCGTCTATCCCTCACCGCCTCTAAAAACTTTTTTTCCATAGTCCCTCCAAATTTTTACACTCCAATGTCCTCGTTCCATAATTCGGGATTCTTAAGAATGAAATCATGCATCATTTCAATGCAAGTTTTATCTTGCAAAATAGTCACATTCACACCTCGGGCCGTCAACAAAGCTTCTTCTCCCATGAACGTGACATTTTCACCCACAACGACCTTCGGGATCTTGTAAAGAAGAATTGCTCCAGAGCACATGGCGCAAGGGGAAAGCGTTGTGTAAAGCGTACATTCGCTATACACGCTTGAGGGGAGTCTTCCCGCATCTTCAAACGCATCCATCTCTCCGTGGAGAATGGGGCTTTTTCTTTGTATGCGGCGATTATGTCCCCTTCCAATAATTTTTCCTCGGTAAACAATCACCGAACCAATAGGAATACCTCCCTCTTTCATCCCTTGACGAGCTTCTTCAATGGCGGCAATTAAAAATGAATCCATAGGTCTCCCTGCTACTATCCATTACAATGTAAACAATCATTCTAAGGATTTTCTATGAAAAATTTTGTTTTATCGCGTGTTTGCCCAAATAGTTTGAGACGTTTCTTATAACTATTTTGAAATAAATTTACCTTCAACAAAGTGAAAACTGCTCTCAATTGTCTAAAAAAGCGGTTTTGTAAGCATTTCTTATGACATTATTTACACAAAAAAGCCTATATTTTCTAAATACTGAAAATATTTAAATCCTTTGTTTAAATTATGTTCATTGGATATGAGTTTCTTTTTCTTTACTGGAAATACGCAAAATGCCTCTTCAGTCTAAGCCTGTATTAACAAATCGGCAGACCGAGATTCTTGAGCTTTTGAAAAAAGGCTTAACAAATCAGGATATTTGCAGACTGTTGGGCATTTCACCCAATACAGTAAAAGTTCATTTGGCAAAAATCTATAAGATTCTCGAAGTGAGTAATAGGACGGAAGCTGCTTGCTATGGTGATGTTGTCCCCGTGGGGGATGACTATGCTCAAATAATCTTCCGCTTTAATCCTGCGGTGGCCTCTGATGCAAAAGCGAAGTGGTGCGTTGCTTCTATTGCTCAGGGATTACAAAAATTTGAACTTTTGCAAATTATTGTTGAAAATGGATTTTCTGACACAGATGCCAACCATTTTTGGCTTACTACAGAATTATCAAGTCCTGGAGTGCAGCCGAAAAAAATGTTTTTAAGCTTACATCATAAGCTTTCCAAAGAAGTACTTTGGGCCGAACCTATTGATCTTTCTGAAGGTCTTGACGAAACGGTTCAGCTTCAACGTTTAGTTGTAAAATTAGCGACTCAAGTGGAGAAACATGGAGCTGAACTTTACCAAAAGGCGTCCTTATTGAATAGCGGTTGGTGGTACGCCTCCATGTATGGAAAAAAGGCCATCTCTGTACGTACCATCAGCGCTTGGCAAGAGTCAGTAAAAATTACTGAAATGGCTCATAATAACCAGCCAGAAAAAATTTTGCCGATTTATTCCCTCGCCCTAAACTGGTATAAAGCTTTGTTAGAACGTTGGGTGCCACCACAGGTTGCCATTGAGAAAATTGAAAAATACTCATCCTATTGTATGCGTTATGCCCCTGATTCGCAGTATTCTCTCTTAACGATGAGTATGACAAGTGTTATCCATGATGATAATGCTACGGTTATTAAGTATTTGACTAAGAGTCTTTCAATTAACCCTTTGAATGTCTCTGTTTTGCAGATGTTAGCCCAGATTTATACCTTGGATAATCAAGAAGCAAAGGGTTTTGAAGTCTTAGCGAAGATGAAAAAAGTGGCTCCAGAGATCATTGAATCTCCAAATAATATGGTAGCTGAAGCACTTTTGCTGTTTTTGACCAATCAGTTTGACGCCTGTATACACCATTGTGAAGAGATTCTTTTTGTTATGCCGGAGTACTTAGTACCCAGATTACTCTTAATTTCAGCATTAGGATGGCAGGGAGACAAGGTCAAAAGCGATCTTCACATTATTCAATTACACAAGTACCACCCTAATTTCAAACAACAAGACTTAGCCGCTGTTCTTGGTGGCGTGCATCCCAGCAAACGTCATTTGTTACTTGAAGGTGCTGTCAAAACAGGGCTTGTTTTTTAGGGTATAACGTATAGCCCATTAGGGCTATTTTTTCTCTCACCTATATAAGGTATCTTACCTCTTGTAAAGGAGTTAGTATGCCGAATGTTAATGTCAACACTATGGAACCAGGTGATATCTTGGTATTCAATGGTGAAGAAGGTGATTGGCTTGGTGAAGCCATCATGTGGCTTACTGACTCCCAAGTGAGTCATTCGGCTCTTTTCGTGCAAAATGACCCTCCTGCCTTGGCTGATGCTGCACTTGCTGGTTTACAAATGCACAAAGTCGCAAATGAGGGTAGTCCTCTTCGTCCCGTTCATGTGGGTCGATTGACAAATGCAGCTTCTGTTGATCGTATGCCTATCGTAGAAGCCGCGAAAAAATATGTTGCTGAAGGCCTTTGTTACCCTAAGCCAGCTCTCGTTTTATTGGGAATGATTTTGATCTACAAGAAATTTCCGCATATTAGCCTCAGGCAATCCATTGTTATCAAACTTCTCAAGCTTGCTACTGCAGACATCAAAAAAATGTTAGATGAAACGATCTATAAGGGCAAGCACCCGATGTCGTGCTCTGAATTTGTGTACCAGTGCTACCTTGACGCATCAAAATGTCACCCAGAATTGAAGCTTGAGTTACAAAATGCCGATATTTCGATGAAAATTCGTGCAGGGGTGTCTGTTTCTTTGGTGGATCATTTGCAAGACTATTTGAGCAAACGCCCCATTTTTCCAAAATCTATTCAGGCCCAATCAACGATTAAAGAATCGCCAGAAGAACTTGCCAGAATGTTGATGGATTCTTCTAAGGAGGATGGTATGCATTCCTTGTATGAGAAGAACGATGATCTGAGTTTGGCTGTGCGTGATTTTTTGTTAGCGTATGCGAAGGCTCATCAAAAGCCGGTTAAAGATTATACTGCTTTAATGGATTCCGCTCGAGAAAATGAAGCCTTTTTTGTGACACCTAGTGATTTGTATAAGCATATGAAGAATGTGACCGATTTGGGTGGTTGTAGTCTTTACAGAGATGCGGTGCCTTTAGTGCCGTAAAAAGTTTCCCGACGAAAGTTGGGTTTGAGGGGAGCAAGGCCGTCTTCTATACAGAAGACGGCCTTTTCATGCTCTTTAGATGGGGAAACCACGATGATCGCGGTTTCAAAAACTATCCGCTATGTGGGTGAAATTCATGCTGAGGCAAAAAAGAGTGTCTCCTCGTTTATGGGATATTTAAAAGGAAAGTCTGTTATGATGATTTTTGAAAATCGTCATTTTTGCTCGACAGGCTACTTTGTAAATGGGGTCAGTTTTGAATGCATTGACGTTTTTAGTGGCATGTGGTCAGTGTCGAACTCCGATCTGCCCATGTCAGGAGTTCAAATAATCCTCATAGAAAAAGAGACCCGGTAGGAACCGGATCTCTTTTTCTATGGAGCTAAGGAGATGGTGATCCTCGCCTTATGTGCTACGCACGCTCGGTTCGCCCTTCGGGCCGTCCTTCGTCCGGCTCAAAAACCGTCGTTGCCTTCGGCCTTCGGTTTTTGTCGAACTCCCATCTGCTGGTGTCAGGAGTTCGCATTTTCATTTCAGATATAAACAAAAAAGCCCCGGTCTTCGACTAGGACTTTTTTGTTTATGGAGCTAAGGAGATTCGAACTCCTGACCCCCACGCTGCCAGCGTGGTGCTCTACCAACTGAGCTATAACCCCGAAAGGAGCCCCAAATTAAGCAAATAAAACTCCCTCTGTCAAGGGGGATTTCCACAACATTGAACTAAAGTAAACCCCCAGGAGGGGGCTCTTGTTTTATTCGCTGAAAAGGGAATCCAGAGAATTAGGCTACAGTTTCAATGGTAATGCTTTCAATAATGACGTCTTCAAGAGGACGGTCACCACGATCTACTTTAACGGTAGCAATAGTATCCAGAACATCAAAACCATCAAACAGTTGTCCAAATACGGTGTATCCATCCGCAGGACCGCCTTTCGTTGGATGATCCAGAAAATGAGTGCCTTCTTCGGGATGTACAATAAAGAACTGACTACCGATTGAATTTGGCATCGCTGTTTTTGCCCAACTTAAAGCGCCACGCAGGTGGGTGAGAGAGGAATCATATTTGTCGCCAATGTGAGAACTTGGACCGCTCGCAGCGTGACCGCCCGTTCCATTCCGGTTCGTAAAATCGCCACCTTGGATCATAAATCCCTTAATAACACGATGGAAAGGAGCCTTATCGTATTTGCCTTGCTTGGCAAGTTCAATAAAATTTTGGGCGGCTTCGTCGACGATTTCCGGGAAAAGGCGCGCGCGCATTTCGCCATGATTCGTTTTGATAATGGCGATGGTTTCACCGCTTTGTGCGGGGTCTAATTGATTGAACATGAGTTCTCCAAGGTTAAAAATCGGCTTTAAAATATAAAAAGTGGAGTCTCGCAGGGTTGGGGAGGCCTGTCTGTGACTCTTTTTTGGCAAGAGGCTTTTCAAATGCTTTTTTTTTGAGATGTTTCTTACGAGTATGCAGACAAAAAATCTAAATTCTTCCATTCGGATGGCATTCACGAAAAGGAGCTCCTTTGAAGGATAATTGCAAACGAATCCGAAAGCTTCTCGATGCGCAAGCGATGGAGTGGGCTCTCGATGAAATGGCGGCAAAAATTGCCCGCACTCACTCCAATTCCAAGCAAATGTTAATTTTGGGTATGGCAAGTCGGGGGATTCCTCTCGCTCAAAAACTCGCAGATCGACTTTCGGAAAAATATGGCGAAAACATTCCTTGTGGTAGTATTGATGCGACTTTTTACCGCGATGATTTTCATTACCGCAAACGGATGGGTAACACTGAAATGCGGATTACGGAGATGCCCGTTTCAGTAGAAGGGAAAGTCGTTATTCTTGTAGATGATGTGCTTTATACGGGGCGTTCGGTACGTGCGGCAATGCAGGCTTTGCTCGACCTCGGACGTCCGTCAGCGATTCGTCTTTGCGTTTTGGTAGATCGAGGACACCGCGAACTCCCGATTGCCCCTGACTGTGTGGGTCTTGTGGTGGAAACCGCTGAAAATCAGGAAGTGCGTGTGTTGATCAACCCCATTGATGATGAAAATGCAGTTTACCTTGTGGAAGTGGAGGCTGAAACATGAGTGCTCTTGCGACGAAGCACCTATTGGGGTTGCGTGGAGTTTCTCAATCGGATATTATGACGATTCTGGATACCGCTCGACAGTTCCGTGATATTTTGGATCGTCCGGTGAAGAAAGTTCCTTCGCTTCGCGGTCTTACCGTTGTTAATCTTTTCTTTGAAAATAGTACACGGACTCGTACTAGTTTTGAACTCGCTGAAAAACGTCTTTCTGCAGATACCATAAATTTTGCCACCTCAGGTTCCAGTGTGCAGAAGGGAGAATCCCTTTTAGATACCCTTCGCAATATTGAAGCGATGAAAATTGATGTGGTGGTGGTACGCCACAAAGGGACTGGGGTTCCTAAATTCCTTGCAGACAATAGCAATGCAATTATTCTGAATGCAGGTGACGGGGCAAATGAGCACCCGACGCAAGCGCTTCTTGATATGTTTACCATTGAACAAAAGCTGGGTTCTCTCGCAGGCAAGCGAATCACCATTGTGGGTGATATTCGTCATAGTCGCGTGGCCCGTTCAAATATTTGGGGTATGACAACTCTGGGTGCTCATGTGACGCTTTGTGGGCCGAGTACCCTACTGCCTAGGAATCGAGAGTATTTTCCCAATGTGACGTGGGAGAGTGATGTGCGCTGTGCGGTACATGATGCCGATGCGGTGATTGCGCTTCGCTTGCAAAAGGAACGTATGGAAGATTCGCTTTTGCCGAGTCTTCGTGAATATCGGAATTTTTTTGGTATTACTCATGATGTGTTGGAAAAGGCTAAGAAATCTGTATTAATTATGCATCCGGGGCCTATTAATCGCGGTGTTGAATTGGATAGTGAAATTGCGGATGGTGCTAATTCTGTAATTCTTGAACAAGTGACCAATGGAGTCGCCATACGGATGTCTGCACTGTATCTTCTTTCTGGAGGACGTGCCAGTGAATAACGTAGTTCTTAAAAATATTCGCCCCTTTGTGGATGGCAAATTTGAATCTCCAATGACGATGAATCTTGCCGACGGTAAATGGGTACGAAGTTCCGTTGGGGATGCTAAAGAAATCGATGCCAAAGGGGCTTTTGCTTTGCCCGCCCTATTTGCTTTGGGTATGGATTTTAAGGAACCGGTGCGTGATGATGTCTATACCTTCAAGGATGGTTTTCAAGCAATGCGCAGGGGTGGTTTTTACGGGGGGTTGTATGAAAGCGCGGCAAATCCAATTGATGGAATTCAAAAGTTAAGTGCGGTTGAGCAGATTGTTGAAAAAAGTCACCTCAACATTCGTCTTTTGGGCGCGATCAGCGAAGGTTACGAGGGTAAAACTCTCGCAGAGATGATGGAACTTTCGGAGGGGGGCGTTGTCGGATTTGGTGATGGCAATAAATCCTTTGGTTCCTCCCGATTTTTGCGACTTGCTCTTGAGTATGGTGCAATGACTCACAAACGTTTTTTCTTTCTCCCGATGGACTATTCTCTTCGTCATGGGGGGCTGGTTCATGAAGGCCCTGTCTCCGATACTTTGGGGATGAAGGGCGTGCCAAAACCTGCAGAAACGATCGCTGTTTATTCTCTCTTGGAAATGGCTTTATGGGCGGGGGTTCCTCTGCATTTTAAGCAAATTACTTGTTTCGAATCTTTAGAACTTATCAATCGTGCTCGTGATAAAAATTTGGATGTCACTTGTGCTGTTGATATCTATCATTTGCTGTTCGATGAAAAAGATCTTTTCAACCTGGACCCTAATCTTAATCTGCATCCGCCAGTGCGAACCGCTAAAGACAAAGAAGCTTTGTGGGCGGGTGTGAAAGAGGGTTCTATTCAAGCGATTAGTTGTAACCACATCCCCGTGCTTCGTCAGGACAAGGAAGTGAATTTTGAAGATGCGACTCCTGGAGCGGTCTCGTTAGAAATTATGCTTCCCGCTCTTTGGACTGAACTTTCTGATCGGGTGGGACAGGCAAAGGCTGTTGATCTTCTTTCGGGAGCTCCTGCTCGTATTGCTGGCGCTCCTGTTTCGAAAATTGCGATGGGTGAACCCGTGGATTTAGTTGTGTTTTCTCCTGAAGAACAAACGGTTGTTTCTGCAAATACTTTTGTGGGTCAAGTGCAAAATTCTCCACTTTTGGGTCGCACCCTTCAAGGACGTATTTTGGGTTCCTATGTTAGTGGTCTTTGGACCTTGGGTTAAACCATGATTACTCCGATGACATTCTCTTGGATTGTGTTTATCATAATCCTCCTGTTGCTGTTAGTCGTCCTCTTGGAAATTAGCAGAAGTAATAGTCGTCGTGAAAATGATGAAATGTTTGGCTCGGCTGATTTTGATCGTAAAACAAAAGAATGTCACTTGACGGATAAAGAAATTCGCACGTTGAATAAATTGGTTCGGATATCGACTTTTTCCAACAAAGATGCGGTATTCAATTCTCCCATACTATTTGAAGAAGCTGTGAATCGCTTTTATGACTTTCGACAAGTGGATCATATTCGCGCGGAAACTCTTGATGCAGTAACCTCTTTGCGTCACAAATTAGGCTACACGGAGAGTTCTTCCGAGTTTTCTTATGTTTCCACCCGACAATTTTCTCCTGGGGAATCCTTATCTATTTCTTTGGTGGATATTTCATTAAACAAACAGGCTTCTTCGGAGACGGTAAAAATTGCTTTTGTGAACGAAATGTATTGGGGCGTTTATTACCAAGAGGGAAAATTGGGTCCCTCCTCCTCTTTAACTGGACGTGATATTCGGGTTCGTTTGACTCGCTCCCAGGATGCGATCTATTCCAGTTGGGTCCGAGTGGTTTCTGTTGATGGAGACCGCCTGATATTGACTCATTCGACCCACTTGGACAAGTATCAATTGCGTCGTTGGATTCGTGAACAGGTTCGCTTCCCTGTGGTGGCCTCTCTTGATGATGGCTCCACATTTTCAGGCTTTTTGATCGACCTTTCTGCGGGTGGTATTCTTGTGGCTTTCCCCAAGGCTTTTTCTGAGAACAAAAAAATTACCATTCAATTTGAGATCCCTGGTTTTGGCATGGAAGCTGTTGATGTTCAGATATTGCGTGTTTTGCACAGTGGACGTCCAGATGAATCGGGATTCATTTCTCATAGCGCTTCTTTTGTGGGAGAGTTCGGGCGGACGCAAGAACGGGTTCTTCAATATATCTTTGAAGCTCGTAAACATCAAAAAGAGGCTCAAGAAAGTGTTGAAAATGGGTCTAACTAGTTATTTTTCAACGAGTTATGTATTTTTCTCTTGACATTGACCTTTTGGAAAGGTAGAATTGATCTAGTAGTGTTCTCGACCGGGGTTTACTTTGGCATCAGACTTCATAGCTCGAATCCGTGGCGAACGTCAGACAATTGGAATTGACATTGGCCATTACAGTATAAAGGTCGTTCGTGTGTATCATGGACGTGGCGGTGTTCGCCGTGTGATGACTGCTGATTTGGAGCGCTTGCCTGTAGGCACTTTGGTTGATAATGAAATCAAAGAGGCCGAAAAACTCACTGAATCTTTGGTGAGAATCATGACGAGAAACTTCCCTGATATTTCCAACGCAGAAATTGTGGCTTCTGTGAACTGGGCTTCCGGTGTGCTTGCAGACCGAGTTTCAGTTAAAATCCCCAAGAATGGCAATGAAGATGCGATTATAATTCAGACAGCACAAGCTCGTCCCCCTTTCGATGACCAAGATAACGTTCTGGACTACGAAATTATATCCCGTAATGCGGATGGTGAAGTCAAGGCAACGATTGTGGCAGCGAAGAATGCAATGCTTGAAAACTGGTCGCGTTTCTTCCATGATGCGGGCTACAATTTGGATGCTATTGATGTTGATATTTTTGGCTTAGCGAATGCCTATATGGCAACGGTTTCAGATGAGATGGCTGATCAGACGGTGGCATTGTTTAATATTGGAGAGAAAAAAGCTACGGTAGGTTTTATTATGGGTGGTTTTTTTCATTCCTCCCGTACGCTGACAAGCGGATCTATGGATTCGGTGATTACGATGTTGAGCCGTCATTTAGGAATTGATGCTGCTAAATGTCATGAAATATTTGAAAGTGCAGGGACGGCTTCCGTTGAAGGCTTTTCAGAAGCGGATGTGGAGTCGGCGATGCAACTTGCTTTTGAAGAAGTGGCGAGTGCGATCGAATTTGGTCTTCGTTACTTCTCCTCTTCCGAGTCGGGAGATAAACCAGTTCGAATTTTACTCGCTGGTGGTGGGGCCTGTCTTCCAGGCCTTGTGAAATATATTGCTGATAAAATAGGCATTGAAACGAGTACTGTGAATCCATTCAAGCGAGTGGCTTGTGATCCTCAAGTCTTTGGTGCTGCTGGTATTTCTGAATCATTATCAAATGTGTACGCTCCCGCTCTGGGACTTGCCTTAAGGAAGTTCTAATGACCAAGGGAAAAAAAGCTCTCTGTATCGAGATAAATCTGTTACCGGCGGAATTTCGCCAGTCAAAAGCCGATTTTAGTTGGATCGTGGATCGTCGCGTGATTTGGCCAACGGTCGCTTTGTTTGTCTTTCTTGTTTCTGCATTTATGCTTCAAACGACGGTTACGGATACCATTGATGAATTGGATCGTCAGTTGAAGAGCACACAAGAAGAGGTGGAAAAAGAAAAGCCACTTCTTAAAAAGATTTCGGCTCTTGATGAAACGATGAAAGTCATTGGCCAGAAAATTAATGCGTTAAAATCCATCCAGGTGAGCAAAAAGCGCTGGGTGATTCTGTTTGAAAATATTTCGTCCATGATGCCGCCCAATATGTGGTTAACGAGTTTAAATCAGGTGGGTCCTTATGATATGGAATTGCGAGGGACGACCTACGATTTTTCTGAAGTAGCTGAATATATGGTTAAATTGGAAAAACAAGTGAGTATCGGTTCTGTGACGTTGGTATCCATAGCGGCTACCAAGATTGAAGGTGAAGCTGCATATGACTTCACGATTAAAGCCGCTATTAAACCGGATCTTGGTCTGGAAGGGGCACGGTAGATTATGCAAGCTGTGAACTGGAAAGATAAAAAGACTATTTACGCTGTTATTGTCGTATTGCTGATTGTTTTAGGTTGTTATTACCTGTATTCGAATGTTTGGGCTCCATTTCAGGAAGATCAGGATCGTTTGACTGTTCAGCTCAGAGATGCGGAAGCCGAACTTGCGAAAATTAATGTTCAAAGAGGACGTATCGCTGAATTGGAACTGAATCTGGTACAGGCGGAGAAAGAATTTGAACGCCTCAAAGAAATGTTCCCAGAACAAGAAAAAGTGCCTCTTCGGTTGCAGGATCTTTATGCGGTACTTCGTAGTTCTGGGGTGCAAATTCAAAAGTTTAGTCCAGAAGGCCGCGCAGAGAAAGAACACTATGTAGAGAACAAATATTCTGTGGTGGTGAGTTCTGGTTATCATATGCTAGGTTATTTATTTGCGGAAATTGCAAATTTCAATTATCCAACCTCAATTACGGATTTGCGTCTTAGCCGCTATGCGGGTATTAAAGCCGAGTTAGAGAAAGCGGAAACACATGGTTGGACTCCAATTACAGTATCTGTCTCGTTTAATCTCACCACCTACACTTCCAAGAAGGCCGCCAAATGAAAATGCACGCCGCCCTTCTTTCTCTTACTCTCTTGATTGGCATTTCTTTTGCCGCAGAAGTAAAAGAGGTTTCTTTTTCTTGCAATGCTAAGGATTGTAGCTTGCGGTTTCAATTCGCATCTGAAAAAAATTTGCCGAGCTTTTTTCAAAAGTACGATGCGAAAACTCAAAAATTAGTTGTTGGTTTTTCTGAAACAGTTCTTTCTCTTGGAGAGGGAAGTTTTGCCTTGGATGCTTTGTCGCCTTCCATTCGTCACGTGCGTACATATCAAGATGTATCCAAGAAAACCAATCTTTTGAAGTTTGAATTTTCGGTGGGTGAGTCCATTAAAGGGGATAAGAATCCAGTAAGCCTTGCTTCAAATCGAGAGTTTGTTCTTTCGTTACCCAAGTCTAAAGCTTTGGCATGGAAACTTTCCAAGGTGGCTTTAGCTAAGGAAAAAGTAGCTCAACAGAAGATGACCGCTGAAGAGAAAAAAGCGAAGGATTTACAAGAAAAAAAGGTAGCTACGGAAAAAGCGAAAGCAGAAGCACTACAGGTTGCTGAAGAAAAACAACAGGTAGCTCAGAAGGCTCAAGCAGAAAAGGATCGCAAGGCTTTAGAAAAGAAACTTGCAGATGATAAGATTCAAGCGGAAAAGAAGCGCGTTGCGGAAGAAAAAGCGTTAGCTGTAGAAAAGGCTCAAGCAGAAAAAGAACGCAAGGCTTTAGAAAAGAAACTTGCAGATGATAAGATTCAAACAGACAAAAAGCGTATTGCGGAAGAAAAAAAAGTTGCAGAAGCGAAGGGCGAAAAGAAAAAAGTTTCAGCCTTGATTGATGGAATTCAGGAAATGTCTGATTTGTGTGGCAACGGTTTGGAACAGTTCCGTCTTGTAACTGATGCTCCCATTGAACTCAATAAAGTGGTTCCACCAGATAAAGCCTCCACCATTATTGTGTCTATTCCAGGTCCAGAGAAGTCTCCTGTATTTAAAGTGAATTCTGGAAGCATGGTGAAGTCTTTAACATGGGGTGCCACGGGGCTTCGCATTCAGTTGTATCCCGGTGTTCGTCCGATTGTTGTTATCTATGAAGGATCCCTCATTTTGCAGATGCCAGAGCAAAAATCATCATCAGGTATTGGTTATTGGATTGCTCGTCCACAAGGGATTGAGACCAGAAGTTGGAAAAATGTTCCTTCGGAGAGTATTGACTCTTTCGATTCTTTTACGACTAATTTACAACAGGACAGTAAAAAGATTGTTTCAATGGCCCAGGCATTTCAACTTCGCCCTGTGCCGAAGGACTTGATTGTGGTCGCTGAGGAAACCGATTTTTATACTAACGCCAGTGAAAAATCTCAAGTATTGCAACGTCTTTTCTTTGGTGAACGCCTCGCTAATATGGAACTGACAGGTCTATTTTATAAAGTTCGTCTTGGCGGAAAAGTGGGCTTTGTCAATAAGCGAGCCGTCTCTTTCCGTGATGAACTTTCTGCAGTACAATCAGAACGATTGAAACAGATATCCTTGGAGAAAGGGGAAAAATTAGATTCCACCGAGATTCATTTTGAAACGGTTTTGGAAGATCGAGTTTCTTATAGCTCTTTTGGTCGTCGAGATCCCTTTGTGGAAATTAAAGGTTTAGTGGAAGAAGGAATTAATATTGATCAAGTGGAACTTGTGGGTATCATCTTTGAATCTGAAGTTCCTATGGCGATTCTCGCGGACTCCAAGAATCCTTCGATATCCTACACTGTAAAGGAAGGGGATAAGATTTTGAATGGTAAAGTACTTAAGATCACCCAAACAGATGTGCTGTTCCTTCTCCAAGAGTTTGGAGTCAGCCGTCGCTACTCCATGGGCTTGCCCGATAAATATGGGGGTAAAAAGTGAATAAACTAATGCGTTTCCTAATCGTATCTCTTCTTGTGCTCTGCTTTACAACAGCAATTGCACAGGATGCTTCCGTTGGGAATGGTCCAAACAAGAAACTGTACGACTTTAACTATGTCGATACGGATTTTGATGCTGTGTTCCGTTCTTTGGCGGTCACTGCGGGCGTTGATATTTTGGTTGCCCCAGATGTGCAGGGCAAGTTGACCCTTCAGGTAACGAAGAAGTCTTGGCAAGAAACTTTGGATATTATCTGTAATATCTATGAGTTGACCTGGCTTGTCGAAGACAAATACATCACTATTCAGCGTTCCTCTTCTTACCAGGCGAAGCAGAAAAAGATTGCGGAAGAAGAAGCTCAGGTAGAACAAGTGGCTCCACTGGTTCGTAAAAACTTTCAGATTCACCATGCGAAAGCGGATGAATTGGTCAAGGTGCTGGAAAGTATGAAAACCACTCGGGGACGCATTACCACTGTAGATCGTAGCAATTCCATTATTGTTTATGATACAGAGAATAGCGTGACTCAAATGGCTAATGCCCTTGCGGAGTTGGATGTTGAAACTTTGCAGATTATGATTACTGCAAAGCTTGTTGTTGTGGATAGCAAATTGGCGCGTGAGTTAGGTGTGGATTGGACTGCTTCCATGGGGACGACGTCTTTAACTCCGGGAACGGTGAGTACTCCTACGGGAAGTTCTGCAGGAGCGTCTCGCACGAGTGCTGCAATTTCATCTCTTCCAAATAAAGGAGTCACCCCTTCTGTCTCAGGAGCTTCGACTGCTATCACCGCCAGTGTTTTGGATAATAACTTGCAAATTGCTTTGACGAATATTATGGGGGATGCCTCCACCGAAGTTCTCGCGAGTCCACAGGTTTCGACTTTGGATAACACTGAAGCTCTCATCTTTATGGGCGATAAAATTTCTATCCGTTTGATTGATGATGATGGCGAATCTTCTACTCAGTTGGTGGAAACAGGCATTAAACTCACGGTGACACCGCATGTTTCTGGCGATAACCGTATTCTTTTGGATTTGCATCCAGAAAATAATTCCTATAGCTATGATGAAAAGGGTGAGGTTGTTATTAGTACTCAGGAGGCCAAAACTAAAGCGGTGGTGGCTGATGGGGAAACAGTGATTATCGGTGGTTTGACCAAGAACGAAGATTATGAGACCGAAAGTGGTATTCCGTTTTTGATGGATATTCCAGTACTTGGAAATCTTTTCAAATACAGTAAGAAAGAGGTGAGTAAGAAGGATCTTGTGATTTTTGTAACACCTCGAATTATTCATAATTACATCGGTAACTTGCCAACTTCTGAACCGACGGTTCAAAAAAAATCACAGCAAGAGGGGCCACAAGGGGAATCGGTGACACCGTCAGCGAAAAAGCAACCGTCTTCAACGGGGGCGTCTTCTGTAGCACCACAAGTTCCTGATGCTCCTGCGATGGCAGCGGATAGCACTCAAAGTGATGATGTCGAGGAGTAATTCTTGACTGTTGTTCTCTCCTCATTGTTTTTTAAGCCTCCATTGGTTTGGGGGCTTTTTTTTGTGTGTTGTGAATGTTAAATTCAGAAATATTAAAAGGAGCTTCTATGATTCGCAAAATTGCCTTGGGCTTGATTCTTGTCGCTGTAGCAAGTCATGCGGCTTATCAATGGAAAAGCGTGCAGATACGGGGGGGTGGTTATGTCCCCGGTATCATTTTCCATCCTGCAGAGACGGGTCTTGCCTATATTCGTACGGATATTGGGGGAAGTTACCGTCTCAATGCAGACGATAGCTCTTGGACACCCCTGAATGATATGTTTACGGATGGGGGCGATATGGGATCTATCGCTTTGGGTATAGATGCTTCTGATGCAAATTATTTATATCTGACGGGAGGTCTTTATACTGATCTCAGTTGGTGTAACGGGGCTTCCTTTTTGCGTTCCGCTGATAAGGGTGTTTCTTGGACGAAAATTTCACTGAATGCTTCCACGGTATCGGGAATTTCCTATACCGTTGCGAATAAAGACAGTGCTCTTTGTCTTGCAGGCAATGGTGAAGGGCGAGGAATGGGTAACCGTGTTGCTGCAAAGGGGACGACTATTTACCTTGCGACGAATCAGAATGGACTTCTTAAAAGTACGGATCGTGGCAATACCTGGACGACCGTTTCGCACTTTGGGAATACGGTAGGAATAGGGGCTGTCGCATTTGACGCTGCGGGAAATATTTATGCGGCGCCTTCTGCGGGTGGTTTGTACAAGAGCGCTAATGGATCTTCTTGGACACAGGTGTCCGGATTTACCGGAATCATTTATCAGATGGTTTATAGTTCAGGGGATAACACAATTTGGATGACCGTTAATACAGGAAAACCCCTGGATCAGAATGAAATTTCAGGTGGAAGTGTGTACAAGTATAACGTGACGGCAGGTTCCATCGTTCAAGTCACCATGCCTGCAAAAGGCGGTAAGGATTATGGGTACCTCGGAATATCCGTGAATCCGACAAACAGCAATCAGGTGTTGGTGAGCACTGGTGGTTGGTGGAAAGGTTCGGGAGGCCCAGCCAGTGGGACGTCCTTTGTTTCCCACGAAGGGATTTTTATGACATTGGATGGTGGTAGCAGTTGGACGGATATTATCGGTTCAGGTTCTTTTGATGCGGGAAGTGCCGGCAGTTCGGCGACAAGCAATCCTCACTGGATTTCTGCTCTGGCTGTGGATCCCTTCGATAAGGATCATGTGGTGTTTGGGACGGGTTATGGTGTCTGGAGCACTTATAATGCCACGGCAACGGCTCCGACTTGGTATTTTACAGACACGGGCATTGAAGAAACTGCTCCGCTCGGCTTAGTGAGTACGACTTACGGAGCTCCGCTGGTCAGCGCACTCGGGGACATTGATGGCTTCTATCATGCCAGTTTGGATGTGGCCCAGTCCTCTCGTCATCAGGTAGAGGCGGGTACCAACTATGCGATTGATTATGCGGGCCTTTATCCGCATGTCATGATTCGCATTTTTAAGGAGGCGACGAAAGGTCTTGGGGCCTATTCCACGAACGGAGGTAAAACTTGGACTTCTTTTGCGGCCTATCCTCCCTTTGTGAATAGCGGTTATAGTAATACTTATACCAACGAGACTAATTTTGCAGCCATTTCGGCGGATGCTAGTGCGATTGTGTGGAATATGGAAAAATATGGTGTGTATTATTCAACGGATTTCGGAAGTACATGGAAAGCCTCTGCAACAAAAGCCTCTCTTTTGGCGGGCTACCGCGTCATTGCCGATAAGGTCACTCCTGGAACCTTTTATCTCTATGCGAATCTGACGACCGCGGACAGTTCTGGATATTTGTATAAGAGTGTCGATAATGGGGCCAATTGGACTGTGGTTCGGAGTGACTTGGAATATGATGATAGCTGGGCTTCCAATAATTTCCGCTTATTTGTTTCCCCAGATGCTGCGGGGGATCTCTGGATTACTCAGGGGGCTAACATTTATAAGTGTGATGATCCTAATGGTTCTTGGTGTGCATGGTATCAGTATACGGGCGAGATTCCTTGGACCGGGAAAGCGAATGACGATAATGTGGTTTACCATTCCACGGATGGAGGCAAAACGGTTGTTGCCGTGGATAGTTTACTTTATG
>Ga0209373_10000872_pt1 | contig 40940 bp, 25 predicted proteins | sample Higcelweek5metaG_FD_187173 | JGI IMG/M metagenome (GOLD analysis project Ga0209373, IMG submission 187173) | Freshwater pond sediment microbial communities from the University of Edinburgh, under environmental carbon perturbations - High... | ecosystem: Environmental > Aquatic > Freshwater >... | reverse complement strand
ATAAGAAATTCATAGAAATCATAAGGAAATTCTTAAAAGCGGGAATCATGGAGGATGGGAAATATCTGGATAGTGAACAGGGGACTCCGCAGGGAAATGGTGCATCACCGGTACTTGCAAATATATATCTTCACTATGTTTTGGACAGCTGGTTTGCAATTATGGTAAAACGAAGATGTCAGGGCGAAGCGTATTTAATCAGGTATTGTGACGATTTTGTATGCTGTTTTCAGAATAAATGGGAAGCGGAGGCATTTTACTGGGAACTGATAGAGAGATTCAGAAAATTCGGTTTAGAATTAGCCATGGAAAAGACAAAGATATTGGAATTCGGAAGGTTTGCGGGAGAAAACAGGGCGAAACTCGGATTGGGAAAGCCTGATACGTTTGATTTTCTGGGATTTACGTTCTATTGCGGCAACGACGGCAGAAAGAATTTCTTTCGGTGTAAGGTTAAAACCAGCAGGAAGAAATTCAGAAACAAAGTAAAGTCTATGAAAGAATGGATAAAGAATAATCGAACCATGCCGGTAGGGGAACTGATAAAGAAGCTGAATCAGAAGTTAAGAGGTCACTATCAATATTACGGAGTGACGGACAATACAGAAGGTGTAAAAAGGTATCTGATTTTGGTCAAGCAAATGCTGTTTAAATGGTTGAACAGAAGAAGCCAAAAGGAAAGTTATAGTGCATATGCGTATTATAACGGCTTGCTCAAAACGTATCCATTGATAGAGCCGACAATCAGGGTAAGCCTATTCTACAGATGAATTAAATATGGTATGAAAAGCCGTATGCCTTAATAGGGCACGTACGGTTTTGTGGAGGAGCATGGGCAGAGATGCCCATGTTTACTCAAGAAGGATGTTTCTGTAAGACCAGTCATCCTTGATGAAAATGAATAATTTTGGCTGGGGCCCTAAGATATCGGTTATGATGAAAATATTAGAGGACAGGCATCATCGATATTATTTGGCGGTGCATCGCTTAGTTGGAGGTAGATATCATGAGCTGTCAAAACAATAATAGCATGAGTTGCCCATGCACATACAGCTGTTCTAATCACGGGAAATGCTGTGCATGTGTAGCATTTCATCAAAGAAACGGAGAATTTCCTGCCTGTTTTTTCACATCAGCTGCGGAGAAAACCTATGATAGAAGTTTCCGGGAGCTTGTCAAAGACAGAAATAGCGGGAAGTAGAAATAAAAAAAGAGAATGTGTTATTTACATTGTTTCTATGCGGTGGTTTATTAGACAAATATGATATTTGATAGTAATATGGAATAAGGTGGTAAACTATGGGACGTCTGGTTATAGCAATTAGACGAAGTTCGAATGATGACAGATATCCTTAGCTATATAAATTAACTATAAGGAGTACACTTATGCGTTGCCTTTTTTGTAAGCAGAATAGTTCCAATTCAAAGAGCGTTGAGCATATTATTCCAGAATCTTTGGGAAACACAACATCCATTTTACCCAGGGGTATTGTTTGCGATAAATGTAACAACTATTTCGCTAGAAAGGTTGAGCAGCCTTTCATGGAATTGACGGAGATTCAAACATTAAGGTTCTGGGAAGGCATCCCTAATAAAAGGGGCATTGTCCCGCCGATAAATGGCGTCTCCGATGGATGTATCCCTGTAAAAGTTTATAATCCTTTTCCAGGGACTCCTCTTTTTGCACACAAAGAAAAAATTATTGCCATAGACTGTGAAAATGCAGAAGTCAAAAAAATACTACAAGGTGGCAAAATTATCACACATGCTTTTGTAGATGTCATGATACCACAGAATACAAAAATAATTTCTCGATTTATTGCGAAAATCGCCGTAGAATCTTTAGCTCAAAGGCTAAACGGACATGACGGAGGTCTTGATAATTTAATTGATGAATCCGGGTATGACCCTATCCGTAACTATGCACGATTTGGCAATACAGGAACTTGGGCATGTAATATTCGGAGAATATATAACATGGATAAGGTGTGGCAGGATGAAAAGGGAATACAACATCAAGTGGTGCATGAAAGCGATTTTTTACTTGTTCCTATAGATGAAAGAGCTGACTTGCTTAACGATAATCCTGTACTCGTATATCCGTTTTTTGTTTTCGCTGTGTTCGGGCTTGAATTTGTCATTAACATGGCCGACCCTGATATTGACGGACTCGAACCATATAAAATGTGGTTGCAAAATCATCGAAATGTAAGCCCGTTATATTATGAAAAAAATGAAAAGCTAAAATAGTAACGTAGACACTATAAGAGCATTAAGGATAGTTGATGATTTAATTGAGCTAAAAGGGAAGGAAGATGGTATGAGTAGTTTTGCTTTATGGTTTGAAGCCAGTGAAAACGCAACAGATGATTATAGGGCGGATGTGCACTTCAATTTATGGAACCTTCATTACAAGCAAGCTATTCCAACTTGCATTGATGTTGGAATAAAGATATATTCACCTCAAGGATATTCAAAAGTGTTTTTTTACGTGCCATTTATTGTTAGTAAAGAAGTTATTTGTGACTTGGGACAATATCTTAAAACTACAGATATCCTATGCACCGTCTTTAACGAGGATTATACAATCGCCCAAGAAGCCCAAAGTAAAGTATTACATATTGAGAACAATAATAAATCATCTAGCATTAATATATATTGCTTAGATATTAATAATGATGTGGAAATCGAGCATCGCTATGATGGAACCCTCATTTCTTTCTCCCGCCCTCGGCAGCTTATTGGGTCTACAATAACTGAATATTTTAGGTTCAGAATTACCAGCGAAAAATTTGGAGCAATAATTAAATGTTATAGGCCACAAGACATTCTATTACAAAGTGCAGTATCTATAGTAGAGGCTATTGATTTTAGATTTAATGATTATCGGAGTTTACCTGCATCACTACTTGAAACAATGCGAAACGGCAAAAGCTATCAAATAGGAAAAGTGCATTTTCTGCTTATTCTCGAATCAGATGTAGAATTGCAATTCTCTTCTACTCCTCCAACTGCTAGAGAGCTAGAATATAATATCTGGAAGAAGTATTATAGCAAGCTTCATAACAAAAATATTGTTGCATATCATTGGAAATTTAGAAGTGAAAGTAATGAAAAGCTAATTGAAAACTGTATTATGTTTGTGAAAACTAAGGTACATAAATGCAATTGGATCACAATTATAACGTATCTCGTTTTTGCGGGAATACTTGCATTGCTATTTGATTTTATTTCATATCTTTTATATCATTAGATACAAGCATCATAATACATTGGGAATTTACTTTATTGAGGAGGGTAAGCCATGAGAGTACTGCTGGACACAAACATCATTATTTACCGTGAGAATAAGAAAATGACCAATTACAGCATTGGTCATTTATTTCGCTGGCTTGATAAATTGAAGTATGACAAGCTCATACATCCGCTGACCAAAAAAGAGATTGCTGAGTATCAGTATGCCGATCCGGCGGAAGCTATGACGCTTAAGCTCGACGCGTATCAGGAACTAAAGACGCAGGCCCCGATGGCAGAGCAGGTGGCGGTTTTCACCGCAACAACAGACAAAAGTGAAAACGATAGGGTTGACACCGCCTTACTCAACGAAGTTTATCAGGGGCGAGTAGACCTTCTTATTACGGAAGACAAACGGCTTCGGCGAAAAGCTGAATTGCTAGGTCTCGGGAATAAAGTCTTCTCTATAAATGCATTTCTGACAGTTGTCACAAGCGAAAATCCAGACCTAATCGAATATAAGGCTCTCGCGGTGCAGAAGGTTACTATCGGAACGCTTGATGTGCGCAATGATTTTTTTGACAGCTTGCGGAACGCATATGTCGGCTTTGATTCCTGGTTTAGCAGGAAATGCGATGAAGACGCATATATCTGCCGGGATGACACAGGCCAACTGCTTGGATTCCTGTACTTGAAGACGGAAAATGAGGATGAAAACTATTCTGATATTTCGCCGCGCTTTCAGCCGAAAAAGCGGTTGAAGGTAGGAACATTCAAAGTTGTTGCAACCGGCTTTCGACTAGGAGAGAGGTTTATAAAGATAATTCTAGACAACGCGATTGAACAAAATGTAGACGAAGTATATGTGACTCTGTTTGAAGACCGTCCGGAGCTCGAAACACTTGCAACGCTGCTTTCTCGCTGGGGATTTGAAAATTACGGTACGAAAACAAGCACAGGCGAAACGGTATTGACCAAGCAGATGAAGCAATATCTCCCCGAGCTTTCTCCGCGGCAAAACTTTCCGAATCTTGTTTATGGCGTACAGAAATTTATACTGCCGATTCTCCCGCAATACCACACATCCCTGCTTCCTGATTCGATTTTGCGAAACGAGAATGAGAGCGATTTTCTGGCAAAGACGCCTTATCGCTATGCACTGCAAAAGGTATACATATCGCTTGCGCCGGAAAGAAATATTCACCCCGGTGACATTGTTGTATTTTACAGAAACGGAGTGCAAGGCAACGCTGGACACACGGCGGTATTGACCTCCGTCGCCATCGTTGAAGAAGCTATAAGCGGCTTCGCATCAAAGGAAGAATACATGAGCCATGTTCAGAATCGGAGCGTGTTTACGAACGATGAGTTAGAACAATTCTGGCGGCAGCACCGAGGCAAACAAATTGTTCTGAAATTTATTTTCGTGAAAAGTTTTGCAAAACGCCCTATTTTGAAGTTTTTATGGGATACGGACATAATCGCTTTCCCAAATGGGCCGAGGCCGTTCACGCGTATAGCAGACGAACAATTTAATATGATACTAAGCGAGGCTCAAACTGATTTAAGCCGTTACTGGAGGTAAATTCTTGAAATCAATATTATTGTCAATAAACCCGGAATATGTCGAGAAAATTTTTTCTGGTTCAAAAAAATACGAGTTTAGAAAACGGTTAGCCAACAAGCCGGTTGGTAAGATTCTGATGTATTCAACGGCACCGATAATGAAAGTTGTGGGAGAAGTTCAGATTGTAGAAACAATATCGGCTTCACCTACCGCATTATGGGAGAGTACTAAGAAATTTGCGGGTATATCCCGTGATAAGTATCGGGAGTATTTTAAAGGTTGCAAGATCGCTTATGCTTACCGATTAGGACAGGTGATTCGATATGAACCGCCGAAAGAGTTAAGTGATTTCAATATCAGTTTCCCTCCACAATCGTTTGTGTATCTATCAGAAGAACAGGGGGATAATGAATAGTCCAACAAGGTTCTTTAACTTATATGTTGTTTGTGACCTCCCGCTGTGACATCATTAATGTGACGCATCTTTTGCTTTGAAACGGATATCGTCGAATCTCATTTTTTTGTACATTTTATAACAGTTAACTTGTTTAATATTAAAACAAACTGGAGGTGTGCTATAAATGGAGTATAATTTAATTTATTACACAGACAACTATAATACATTTGATGAATGGTTAAACATTGTTAAAAATAATGAAGAAACCGTGTATCCTTTTGCCAGAATTCCATATGATGAATGGGTTGAAGACTACATAGATAACATAGCAGATAAATCCGTTGAAGAAGTAAAAAACCTATTAAGGTGTTTACTAGTACCTATTAATCGTAAGCTAGACTTATCAAGTTACGAGAATTATAAACTTATGAAAAAATCAAATATTCCTGAACATGTAGAGATGGCAAATAAAATTTATAAAAATGAAATGTATAAACGGATTGAACAAGGGCAAGATGCTTGGGAAGGATTGACTTGGGTTTTAGAATTATTACCTTCTAGTCCTTATAATGCCATTAGAGCACTTGAAAGTTATTTATTTGCACAACATAATTTGCCTGATGACAGAATAACAGGTATAGAACAATGTGCTGAAATCATAATGGCAAAATTCATATACTTTGAAAATGAATTGGAAAAGCTAACAAGTTTAAAAGCTGTGGAGTTTGAGTGGTTAATTGAACAATTATATGAGGACATGGGTTATCAAACAGCTTGGACTCCATGTACGCGTGATGGAGGTAAAGACATTATTGCTACTATAGCTCGAACTGATGGCATAGAGCGCGTTTACATAGAATGTAAATTATATAAAACTACTAAACTAAAAGTTGAAACTGTTAGAGCGTTTATATATGTTTTAGAAGATAATAAAATAAATCGTGGGGTTATATTCTGTACCGGTTATGTTAGTGATAATATTAAAAATATGGATAATAGAGTTCAGATATGGACTTATGAAGAAATCAATGTTTTACTTAATGCTCATTTAGGTAGTGATTGGGTTAATAGATTGCATATACTCATAGAAAATAAAAGACGCAAATATAAAAAGAGTATGGGGTTTAAGAAAAGACTTTGATTTGAAGAATGAGGATATAAACCATACACTGAATAACTGACTCGTAACATCCTAAAGTTGTTGGAAATGAACGCTTCATTATGAGCAAAATAAGTAACTCACCATTATCCATATAATGCTAAGTTCAGATTATTAGCAATTAGGCGAAGTTGAAATACTAATTTGTGAGGGGTTATGTTAAATAGTTTCTTTGAATTACAGCAATTACTAAATCCTCTTTATCAAATTACATTGCAGAATCAAATAACTGCAATTTATTTGTTTGGCTCGTATGCAACTGGAAACGAGCATACTAATTCAGATGTTGATTTAATAATTATTTCCGATAGTTTTTATGGATTAAGCCAATACATACGCAGAAAAATAATTTGTACCCAGTGTGATAAACTTGGGTACAAAATTGACCCGATTTGCATGACAAACGATGACTTTCGAAAATATCAATGTAGTATTGCTTTCAAAGAAGAAAATCCAGTATTAATATATGGAGGAATTGAAGATGAAACAAGAATTGATAAATCATGTGAATAAATTAGTAATAGCTGTCGGCGATATTGTTAAGATGCAAAGTGCCTCATATCGCTCTCGCAAAGAAGCGAGTGACGCTTATCTCTCTCTTATGTTATTACATGATAACTTTTTGCTTGATGCTATATCCTTATCATCACTTGAGTTTCTTATGAATAAAATAGTAGATAAAATATGCTTTGAGGAGTATTTTAATTACTATATGTGCTTTTATTATCTTCCTCATAAGGTATATGATAAAAATGCAGAAGAATTGTCATATAAAATATTCGAATCGAATATAAATATTTCATGTTTTAGATGCAAGATGCATGCAAGTAATATGTTGAATTTTTCTTTGGATTCCTCGGTGGATTCATATTTTTTCTCACGTGGCTCTCAAATAATTAAAGCTATTTCAAACTATATTAAATATCCGTTTGAGTTTGATAAAACTTCTATGATTTACCTAATATTAAATTACTACCAAGCGCTAAATGAATATAAAAATTATGCTGATTCTCTTTATAACGATAATACAGATGCGCTGATTGAAGACATAAATATACTATTCGATAGTATAACAGAATGTGATATTTTTAACACTTTGATTGAAGAAAACCAACAGCTACTTTCATTTTGGAATTCTATTGTTCCTATACAGAAGAGAAAATCGTGGAATCAAATAAGATTACCTGAGACTATCAACAATAGACATCGCTGGGTTTTAAATTCATTATATAATTTTGATTTGGATTTCGCTAATAAATTGTTATGTGAGAACTATGAAAAAATAACTCACATGCTTTACAATAGCATTGATGAAAACTTTTTAATCGTACGAATACTGTGCAATGCCTTGTTTTATAGAGGCGATAATGATTTGGCCTCTTATGAATTGGCAAGTGTTGAATTCGATTCACAGGATAGAGTAAAATTTGGATTGAATTTTTTCTTCAAAAATTATTCCAACATTCAAGAGCAAACTTGTACACAAAATGACCTAGACGAATTGTTTTCTTTTGGTGATAGTACTTTAAGACAAAAAGTAGCAGCGTGTATGAAAAATGTTGATCATAATGAATTGAATAGGCAACTTCAAAAGCCTCATGGGCCTTTAGAAATTTCAGATTTAGAGATTCGTTTTACCGAAGATGGAAAAATAAAGTATCTCTGTATGCCATTTAAAACTGGACGAGAAATAACGAAAGCATCAATGGATGAATCCTACATGTATCAACTTATAAAGCCATTTTCACACTTTGGTTCACAATGCATAGTGGTACTTATTACGGCAAAAAAATGTAGTCAAGGCCTTGAGACTTATATTGAGCGTATGAGTATTCGAGAACCTTCCTGGCGTATTGAGGTAATTCAAGAATCTCAGTTGTGTAAATTGCTAAAAGCAAATTCACAATTGTGATAATTTAAAAGCTAACACGTATTAAAAAAATTTATAATACACATTTTAATGATTCAACTTCTAAAAATATAAAGTTATAAAAAACTTAAATGCATTTATACATTTAAGTACAAATCATACATATCATATTTCAAATGAGTGTAAGGGATTTGAGAGAAAACGCATGGTATGTTATGTGCGTATATACAGATAGGAATTTATCAAAAAAAAGAATAGGGGTATTGAATATTTAATAAAGTGTTGATATGATATATAAATTATAAGATTTAATAATAATTCAAAGTTATAGTGAAAAGGTTGTGCATCGTGAAATTTTCCTATAAATAATATATTTGTATTACAAAAGCTATGAAACCACATAAAACGTATCTGATTTTGATACACTCAATAACCGCTGATTTTCAGCGGTTATTGGCATTATAGGGAGGAAAACGATTGATCGAAATGGCCTTGGAGATGGTAATATATGGCATCTAGATTTAGGGGTGTGCAAATCGGTGCATTTATGCACCGATAGGGCAGGGTACTGACCCAGGGAGGTAAGCGAGAAGTAATTGCCCGCATTGTGTCAGAGGGTCAAAAGAGCCTAAAAAATGGCATTACCTACAAATTACAATAACGGTTTAGCAGATGACAGTGTAAATAAAATGGTATAATTTGGCTATATTATTTTGAATCGGGTATATCTTTTATTATTGGCATTTTAAGTGTTACAGTAGTTCCGGTTGAACTTGATTCAATAAAGGCGCCATACTCATCACCAAAAATTAGCTTGATGCGTTGATTTACATTGCATAACCCAATATTATCATCTTCGCGTATATCCTCACTTTTCATCATTTCCAGAACTTCTTTAAGGCGGTCATCACTCATTCCGACTCCGTTATCAGAGACGCTTAGCACTAAAGTGTTTTTCACGGTTTTAGCTGAAACAGCTATGCTTCCGGTGCTTTCCATTGGGTTAATTCCGTGAGAGATAGCATTTTCTATGAGCGGCTGGAGGACGAGTTTAATCGTTTTACAATCCAAGGTATCTTCACTAACCAACCATGTAGGCTGAAAACGGTTTTTATATCTTATGTTTTGAATCTCAAGATATTTTTGAACATATTCAATCTCTGATTTTACAGTTGTTAGGTTATCTTTGGTCTCAAACGAAATCCGCAATAAATCTGATAATAAAGATATAATCCTTGTAACGTCATTATCACCTTTTAATGTTGAAATGGTTATTAGATTGGCAAGCTGTAAAGTGTTAAACAAAAAGTGCGGGTTTATCTGCGCCTGAAGCGCTATTGTTTGGCTTTTTCTAAGCATTGAAAGCCTTTTTGATAGTTCTTGCTGAATTTTTGAATTATTGTCTAAAATATTAAGTATACTTCCTGTTATAAGAAACATTTCGTTTTTATTGCCCTTTTTCTCGTTTTTTATCGGGGGTTCATTAGGATTTTGTAAAAATGTTATAATTTCAACAAACGATTTATAAAAATTCATTGAAATTAAAAAGGCGAATATCATTGAGAATATTATGGCTATACTGCCTGTTAAAATCCCCAGCTTCTGTATACTTGCCATTTTGTTTGCGTAAGCGCTTAGAGATATAGTTCTTATCATAACCCATGAGTGATTTTCAAGAGCTATTGAAGCAACCAAGTATGAATTATAAATGTTCTTTATGTACCCATTCCTTGTGGAATTTTTATATGCTTCTAAAAGCACTGCATCAGAACTTATGTTTTTGCCGAATTTACTAATATTACTGCTGTACAATACCGAATTGTTATTATCTACCAATAGCAATTCACCTCCGTTGGAGTTAGATATTGATGTTGTTTTATCTAATTTATTTGCATTGATATTAACAATTAGCAAACCGTCAAGACCCGAGCCAAAGCGAATTTCCCTGCAGTATGTTATAAAATCATATGATTGCGAGTATGAGAGCGTAGCGGTTCTAGCAATAACGTAATTTCCGTTTTTAGTTTTTTCATATATTTCAAATGCGGATTTATCATTAATATTTTTGTAATATCCGCCATCATATGTTGAGTAGACTTCTCCGCTGTTAATATTATATATTGATACGGAATGAATATAATCATTTGAAGTTAAATAAGTTTTTATAAGCTCCAATACCTTTGTCTTATTATTTTGTGAAGCCATTATATCTAGGTTTGGATTTGATTGGGTAAGACATGAGGAAACTAATGTGCTTGTTGTAATAATGTTATAGTTTACTTCGATATTAGAAAATATATTATCAATGGAATTGCTGTCTTTCGTAAGTGATTGCATAGCAGAATTAGATATCTCATTTTTAATTTCATTTGAATAGTAGTGAATAATTGTAAAGCTAAGCAGGCAAAGCGGAATTGATATGGTGATTAGAATAAGCAAAAAGTAATGAAAAAATTCGCTTTGCCAACGATAATTTTTTATGTAATTCCATGCTGAATTTCTGCTTTTATTCATTATCTGCGCAACCCCTTATCAAATTGTTTCTATATTCAGAAGGAGTGAAACCTGTGTATAGCTTAAAAAGTCTGTTGAAATGCTCTATTTTCTTATAGCCTGTTAATTCACAGACCTCATAAATTTTGTATTGGTTGTTTTTAAGCAGTAACTGTGCTTTTTCAATACGAATACGGCTTAAACAATCTATAAACTTTTCATTCATTTGTGCTTTGAAATATCTGCTGAAATAAGCAGGGCTCAGGTAAATATAATTAGCAACATCATCAAGGGTTATATCTTCTGAGCAATGCTCTGTCATATACTGCAATGCACGTTCAATTAAATTACCTTGGCTTAATAATTTGTTGTTCGAGTAATAATCCTGGGCATATGAAATGATATGTAAAATATATGCGCGGAGCGCGTCAACGTCATTTTTATTTTTAAGACTGTCAAGATTTATATCCGAATAGATGTCTTCCTTAATGCCAATCATATCAATAAGATCGGAAATCAGATGTATGGCAAGCATTCTAAGCATTTCAATGTTATTTTGAAATGTGGATAGTATAATCGATACCGATGCTTCCGCCTCTTTAATATTGCCCGCGTGTATATAGGATAGCAGCATTCTTGATTGCTGGGTAGCTAAAATATCGGATGGTTTGAATCTGTTCAGATGCATAAGGCTATCGGAAATCTGCAAAATGCTCGGTTCAAGCGAAAGCTTAAACGTTTCCAGTGCCTCTGTTGAAAGATTAACCAAATATTCATCCAAATAGCTTTGGAATCTTTTGTCATCACTCTTGCAAATGGCAATGATTTTAATATTGTCAAAAGAATATTGAAAAGGTAAAAAGTATGCATGAGTAGTTTCTTTTTGCATAAATTGATTTAATGCATTGTAAAGCCTGTCCTTTTCTAGTTTCCAGATGTTTACAAGAAAATTTGTTAGATTATTAATATGTATATTTATTATTGCAGCAGGGTGAGTAAGCGGATTTATATATATTTGCACTTCATTCAGGGAAGCTTTTATCTTCTCGCTATCGTTAAGCCCACCGGTCAAAAAGCTAGACAATAAATATTGCCTTTGTAATGATAATTCATCATCAACAAAAGATGTACTTATACTGCGTTCTTTAAGCTTTGTACCAACCTTTACAAATACATCATAAAGCTCTTGATAAGTGATTGGTTTTAGAAGGTAATCTGTTACATTGTATTGTATTGCCTCGCGGGCAAACTCAAATTTCTTGTATCCGCTTATTAAAATTACAATAGTGTCCGGGTATGTGTTATGTACGATTTTTGCAAGCTCTAATCCTGAAACAAATGTCATTTTGATATCAGCTAAAATTACATCTGTTTTATTGGTTTTTAGGTATTCCAGAGCATTTCTCCCGTCTGCAAACGAGCCTGCAATTTCGAAGCCGAGACTTTCCCAGTCAAGAGTCATTTCAAGCCGCTCTCTCGCAAATTCTTCATCATCTACAATTATTAAACGAAACATTGATTCACCACCTAAATCTGATAATTCCTATGTTAAGATTGTACCACTGATTTGATAGTTTTTCAAGTAAAAAATGTTAATCATCAAAATTGAGGTGGTATTTAGCAAAAATGGGGGGTTGTAAGGATTTGTTATTGCGTTTATAATATAAGCATGATGAGGGAAGGCGAGGGACAACAGTATGCATAATAGTATTTTAGCTAAAAGTGCCAAGCATAAAAGGTATAGCACTCTTAAAAATAAAAACACCATACAGCTTTATGGAATGTGTGCAATACCGGTTTTGCTTTTATTCATATTTAATTATATTCCAATGTTTGGAGTTATAATTGCTTTTAAGAACTATCGGTTTGATAAAGGAATTTTAGGAAGCGAGTGGGTAGGACTTAAAAATATTGAATTTCTTTTAAAATCAAATGATTTTGTAAGAATTGTACGCAATACGCTTGTGTTAAATACAATTTTTATTATCGCGGGACTCGTTGCAGCTGTTGCATTAGCAATCTTAATGTTTGAAATTAAGAAAAGGTTTTTAATAAAAATTTATCAAACAATTTTAGTAATACCTAATTTTCTATCTTGGGTCATAGTAGGGTATATGGCATATGCGTTTTTGAATCCTCAATATGGTTTAATTAATGTAACTTTACAAAAATTAGGCATCAGTGGAATGCAATGGTACTCAAATGCAAGCTATTGGCCGTTTATATTAACGATAGCGTCCATTTGGAAGGGTGTTGGAATGGGAGCAGTTATGTATTATGCAAGTCTTATGGGTATTGACCGTGAATATTTTGAAGCGGCAGAAATTGATGGTGCTAGAAAAATTGATACAATACGATACATAACAATACCATTTTTAATACCTCTTATGACGATTCTGACAATACTTTCAATCGGTAATATATTTAGAGCTGATTTTGGACTTTTTTATCAATTAACCCGTGATGTGGGCGCTTTATATCCGACAACCGATGTTATTGATACATATGTATATAGAGCAATGAAGGTTTTAGGTGATATGAGCATGTCATCTGCTGTCGGCGTTTTACAATCGGTGGTTGGTTTTATTCTTGTCATTCTAACAAATTATATTGCGGGCAAAATTGAGCCTGAAAACACATTATTTTAAATTAAGGTTTGGTGATTGGTATGGTTATGACGAATAGAAATTTAAGGCCTTCAACAGTAGTCATAAATACAATATTTATTGTTTTATGTGCAGCCTTCATAGTTCCTTTTATACTTGTGCTGTCAATATCCTTTTCAAATGAGAAAGATATTATATCTTTTGGATACAACTTTCTTCCAAAGAATTTTTGTGTTGATGCGTATAAATATATTTTCGACAATCCGACTTCAATAATAAATGCGTACAAGGTAACGACTTTGACTACAATTGTCGGAACATTTTTAAGCGTTTTTCTGATGGCGCTTATAGCTTATCCTCTGTCAAAGCAGGAATTTAAGGGGAGAAAGGTCATTTCATTTTATATATTCTTTACAATGCTGTTCAGCGGAGGACTAGTGCCCTCATACATACTTATAACACAGTATCTAAAAATGAATGATACTATATGGGTTTTTATTATTCCGGGACTTATAAACGCGTGGAACATATTCCTTATTAGAACATTTTTCGCAAAGCTGCCTACTGCGATTATTGAATCAGCATTGCTTGACGGTGCGGGTGAGCTTAGAATATTTTTCGCAATGATAATTCCGCTTTCAAAGCCTGTGCTTGCGACGGTCGCGTTTCTAGGAGCGCTTGGACGGTGGAACGATTGGTTTACAGCAATGCTGTATATAAATGATGAAAAGCTTTTAACGCTGCAATATCTTCTTCAACGTATAATGCTTAATATACAACTTTTGCAGCAGCAAGGCAAGGGTATGCAAGCTTTCAACATTTCTTCGATGGATATACCATCTGAAACAGTGAGAATGGCAATGGCAGTTGTAGCGACAGGGCCTATGCTTATTGCGTTTCCGTTTTTTCAAAAATATTTTGTCGAGGGACTGACAGTAGGATCTGTGAAAGGATAAAATTAATATAAAGAAGGGTGAGGTTAAAATGAAGTATTTGAAAAAAATAGGTGTAATATTACTTGCAATCTCTTTAACAGTAAATATTGCAGGTTGTAAGGACGATGGAAAGAAAAATGCTGCAAATTCAGAAAAGCCTGTTTTGACATGGTATTTACCTGGGGAAAAGCAAACAGATATACAAGCTGTACTTGATGAGGCTAACAAGATTATTGTACCGGTCATCGGCGCAAAACTCGATTTGCAGTTTATTGATACGGGATCTTTTCAAGATAAGATGACCATGCTGATAGCATCCGAAAAAGATTTTGATCTGTGCTTTACGGCTGACTGGACAAATACATTTATCGCAAATGCAAAAAAAGGAGCTTTTTTGGGATTAACAGATTTGATTAATAATTCTGCTCCTAATTTAAAAAACGTACTTCCGCCATATCTATGGAGTGCGGCTACGATTAAAAATGAAATTTACGCAGTGCCGAATCTTCAAGTTTTGGCCGAACAGCGCGCGATTTCAGTGCTGAAAAAATATGCCGATAAATATAATCTTGATACGACAAAAATTAAAACTGTTGAAGATATAGAGCCTTTTTTAGATATTATAAAGAAAAATGAGCCTAATATTTATCCATATCGTAATAATTCAGGTACTTATGATTTCATATCGCAGGTATACGAGGAAATAGCGCCGTCAACAGGTATTGGAATAAGAAAAGACGGAAAAGACCTCAAGCTTGTTGAACTCATAAAAACAGTGGAAAACAAACATGGCTTGCAGGTTGTCCGAAAATGGTTTGAAAAGGGCTATATAAGGCCGGACACCGCAAGCCTGATGAATGATGATGTTGACGTAAATGCGGGAAAATATGCTGTGTGGATTGAAAGATGGAAGCCGGGAGTTGAAGCGGAACAAGAAGTAAAACTTGGGCAGAAATCAGTTTTAATACCATTTGGGGCTCCGTACTTATCTGCAAATGCAGGAATGAGTACTATGACGGCAATAAGCAGAACTTCAAAAAATCCGAAATTAGCAATTAAGCTGTTGGAACTCACTAATACAAATAAGGAGTTATATAATTTATTATGCTTTGGTATCGAGGGCAAGCATTATAGTAAGGTAAACGATAAACAGATTGAAGTTATTCAAAAAAGCGGATACACACCAAATTCGGCATGGAAATTCGGTAATCAGTTTAATGCATTTTATCTTCAAAATCAAGAGGTTGGTATATGGGATCAAACAGAGAAAATGAACGATGAGGCTATGAAATCACCAATTTCTGGATTTATGCTTGATACTGATTCCATTAAAAATGAACTGTCACAAATCAGCGCAGTTAATCAAGAATTTGGGGTTATCTCTTCTGGAAGCGTACCGATTGAAGATACATATGATAAATATGTTGCTAAGCTTGAAACGATTGGATTGGAAAATGTGCTCAACGCTGCGCAAAGTCAGGTTGATGCTTTTCTCAAATCAAAGTAATAATAAAATTATTATTAAATAGGGGAGGCAAAGAAATGCCCACAAAAAAGTATAATATGAGGCTGGGTTCATGCGCCATGTTGGCGGTTATTATCGTTACGCTGCTGTATTTTTCGGCATATGCCGCAGAAGGCACGGTTACCGCAGTAATAGACAACCAGAGCAGAATGCTTTCAATCTCTTGCGGAGTTCCGTCAGGGAAAAAAGATGTATTTGTAGCGCTGACGATAAAATTTCCTGAGAACACCGTACAAAAGATTAAATACGCTCAGGTAGATCAAAGTATAACAGGTGCGGATGGTAAGGCCTCATTTGATATGGAATTGGATTCGGAATCGCCTTCAGGGACGTATACGGTTGAGGCATTCTCCGAAGGTCAGCTCATGAATACGGAATTTACGTTTACCAATATAGGAGATATCTCAATTATAAATAATGCGCAAAGCGCGGATGATATATGTAAGGCTGTTGAGGACAACGCCAAACGTTTCGGTATGGATTTGACAGATTACAATGCACTGCCGCAGGATATTAACAGGAAAAATGTTGGCAATTATCTGTTGAATATTAGAGGAAGCGGATTTGATATTGTGGGACTTAAAAATGAGTTTGCACTTGCTGTCGCCTTTGAGTGGATTGTGCTGTCTAAGACAGATGATACTGATGAAAATTCGTTAATTTCAATACTTGATAAATACTCAAATATACTTACCGTAAGTGTATTGGGTGATAAAACAAACCAGTCCGACAGCGATTACGACAAACTAACTGTAAACGCTAAAGCATATTTTAAATCTGCAATCGCTGGAAATCGGTTTGCAAATCTTCAGAAGTTTACCGATACATATAAGGAAAGCTTGATTGTTGGCTTTTTTAAGAATGCATACTGGCCGCAGATATTAGACTATTCAAAATTTAACAGTTCGGATATACTGAGTTTAGACCTTGGCACAAATTATAAATCACTTAATGATAAGAGCATACCGTTTAAAAAGGTCATTGAAGATATGAGCAGTCTTTCAGGCGCATCGGATATATCAGCAGATTTTAATGCGGCGGTACTTACCGCACTAAATAATCAAAATAGCAGCAAGGGGAAAGCTTCTTCAACGGGAGGTGGCGGAAGCCGCAGCAGTGTGTCGGCAAGCACAGGATATGTTGCAAATCCTCCCCAAAGTCCAATAGCCGATAATGAGCCTAAGGAGCTGTTCAATGACTTATCTGGGGTGCCGTGGGCTAAGGAAGCCATTGTTTCGCTTGCGCAGGAAGGCATTTTGAACGGAGATGGCAGCGGAAGGTTTGAGCCCGAAGCTAATGTGACAAGAGAGCAGTTTGTCAAGATGATTGTTAAAGCATTTAAACTTGAAGGGAATAAAAAAGAGATTGAATTTAATGATATTAAAGAGGATTCATGGTACTACGAATGCGTTTCCATTGCAATATCCAATAATATAATCAACGGAATGGGTGATGGTACATTTGGAGTAGGGAATTCTGTTACGAGACAGGATATTGCGGTTATAGCATTCAGAGTATTAAGTCTTAAGGATATTAGCGTTAAAGACGATGTTTGCATTGCCGAATACAAGGATTCACAGAATATAGCCGAATATTCCAGAAGTGCGGTGACAATGCTTTCAAATGCAGGCATATTAAATGGGACGGATGAAGGCGTTTTTAACCCGCAAGGAAATGCCACCAAAGCAGAAGCGGCAAAACTAATCTATTCCCTAGAAAAATTGATAGATTAAAAGAAATTTCAGGTATAAGATAAGGAGGAAAATTTGTGAAATTAAACAGGGTTTTAATAATGACGGTCATAAGCGTTATGTTGCTTTTAATTGTTCCGTCGACATGTGCATATGCAAGCATTACCGTTGAAAATAATACTGTAGATACATCCATAGTATTAACAACGCCGGACTTTACTTCCGGGAATAATGTTAAAGTTACGGTAGGGGTATTAAACAATAAATCAGTATCAAGAATTATAGCGCTGAAAGCCACAATAATGCGTGATAGCAGTGTTATTAAAAGTTTCAGCTCTTTTCAAAGAGTTTTTGCAGCAAATTCCTCAATAGAGGCGATATTAGGCACAAGTAGCCTTGAAGGCTGCAAGCTCGTATTAAACGCACAGGAAATTACACCCACAGAGTATTATGTATCTCCTTCGGGAAGTGACAGTAACATTGGAACGATAAGCAGTCCTTTTAAGACGGTAGAGCACGCAAGGGACACCATTCGAGAATTGAAAAGCCAGGGGGAGTATCCGGCCGGCGGTGTTGTTGTCTATCTGTTGGCGGGAGAATATAGCATAAACAACACACTAAGTTTTAATGGTCAAGATTCCGGCACGCTTACATCACCTGTTATTTATGCGGCTTATCCGGGTAATGAGGTAAGGTTTACAGGAGCATACACAATACCATCTTCTTCATTTGGAACTGTAACCGATAGTTCGGTTTCGCAAAAGATACCATCCTCTGCAAGGGCAAATGTCTTGCAAGTAAATCTAAATTCTCTTGGAATTAGTGATTTCGGCAGTATAACATATTCGATTGCGAATGACAGTAAATATCCTTCACCAAATGAATTCTTTGTGGATAATAATTTACAGACATTAGCCCGATGGCCTAATTCAGGATACTCAACTGTCGGAACTGCTCTTGCAGTAAATAAATTTACATATTCCGGAAGTGAACCGAGTGGCTGGCAGAATGCAGAAGACGCATGGGCTTGCGGTTTCTTCGGCTATAGCTGGCAAAATGAGAAAATTAAAATATCGCAAATCGACACAGCAAACAGTGCAATAACACTTGCGCAAAATACAACATACGGGATTAACGCCGGACAGAATTATTATGTGTATAATCTGCTTGAAGAGCTTGACAGCGCCGGGGAGTGGTACTTAAACCGTAATACCGGGATACTGTATTACTATCCGTCCAGCTCATTAACAAATAAAAAAATACGTTTAAGCCGACTCAGTTCTTCAATGTTCGATTTAAATGGCTGTGAAAATATCCATTTTGAAAACTTTATATTTGAAGATTCAAGGGCAGATGCTATTAATGTTAAGAATAGCAAGCAGGTGCTTATTGCCGGATGTAATTTCAGAGGGCTTGGAATGCAGGCTGTCAATATAAGCGGAGGGAGCAGCTGCGGAGTTCTCAGCAGTAATGTATATGATTGCGGAAAAGGCGGAGTTTATATTAATGGCGGGGACAGGGCAACATTAACGTCCGGCAGCCATTATGTTACCAATTGTGATATATATAATTTTTGCACGGAGCAAAACACCTATGCACCGGCTATCTTCATGAGAGGGTGTGGGAATAAGGCATCGCACAACAAAATCCACGAAGGCATGCATCAAGGAATTCAGATGAACGGAAACAATCAAACTGTAGAGTATAACGAGATGTATAATCTGTGTACAGGATCAAGCGATGTCGGAGCGGTGTACGGCGGGCGCGACTGGACAGAAAGAGGCAATGTAATTTATGGGAATTTGTTCCACGACATAACGAGTTATTCCCATGTCGTATATCTTGATGACGCACGATCAGGTACAACAATTAAGAGCAATATCTTCTATAATGTTGCATCGGCAATATTTGATCATGGCGGCAGAGATAATACTGTTATGTACAATATAATCGCAAACAGTACCAAGTCAATTCGGTCACAGGATATTGATGCAGACACGGTGTCCAGTGAAAGCGAACTGGCACAGAATTATGCAAAAATGCCGGTTACAAGCGCATTGTGGATGAACGCATATCCGCATATATCCAATATATTATCCGACGCTCCGGCTATGCCTAAATATAATAATGTTATCGGCAACCTGATGTACAATAGTCCTGTAGTTGCATATTCAGTAAATGCCGTACTGTACGGAACGGTTAAGAATAATATTCGCACCACCACAGACCCGGGATTTAACAATGTCGCCGGAAACGATTTCACACTTAAGGCAAATTCCTCAGTATACACATCCATTCCGGGATTTAAGTCCCCTTCCGAGAAGGCAGGTCTGTATATTGATAAATATAGGACGACAAAGTAAAATATGGTCCTGTAGATGGAGGTTTATTCAATGGCTAAATTACATAAAGTTGCTCTGCTGGTGTGTTCTTTGTATATATGTTCGATTGCGGTTTCTCAGATGGTATCGGCTGCAAATACCAAATCAATTCCCGCAGAGGTAAAGATTAATCGATTTGACGATGTGAAAGAAAAATATATTAATGCCATATTGCTTTGTGTTAAAAGCTCATATGCCTTTGTAAACGGAAAAAGGGGAAAGCTTGACACAAGTGATGACAAGGTCATGCCAATAGTGAAAGATGGAATAATACTTGTGCCGGCAAAATTTATTTCTGAAAGTATTGGTGCGGAGCTTACGTGGGCGCCGGAAGAGAATGCTGTAAAGATAAAAACGCAAAGCATAGAAGCAATGTTTGTTTTAGGCAATTCTAAGTGTGTAGCAAACAACAGCGAAGTCATGCTTGATGCTCCTGCACAACTTAATTTAGGTAAGGCTTATCTCCCGTTGAGTGCGGTTTCTAAAATATTTAGTAAAAAGGTTTATACACATGACAGGCTGATATGCATCAGTGATAAGGACATGACAGGCTTTTTTGATGATGAACAATATCTTTCCAAACTGCAGGATTCCTTTGGCATATATCTCTCTGCTGTCAGCGGCTCCGACACTGTAAATTCTTTTGAACGAGTAAAAATGGGATTAAAAAAGATGAAGCAGACCGATGGACTTCCTGAGGGAGGCATTACGGTGTATATTGCTGGAGGAGATTACAGATTTCTTAATACTTTGTCTATGGACGAGGATGATTCAGGAAGTGAGGAAGCACCAATAACATATATGGCGTTGCCGGGTGAAAATGTCAGCTTTACAGGTGCAACAAATATTCCTGTTGACAAATTTGTTCCAATTACAAATGAAGCCATTAAAAGCAGGCTTTACAGTAATGTGAGGAATAAGGTACTGCAAATAAACCTTGAAGATTTAGGGGTTAAAGATTTTGTAAAGGATTTGCCCGATACAATAGGTTTATATTTTAATAATGAACCGCAGACAATCGCTCGTTGGCCTAATGCTGATTTTGCAAGAATGGGGAAGGTGTTATCTCAGGCGAATCAGGATAACGGTGGTGTTATAAAGTATGTTGACAAAGCTCCGGATCGTTGGAAAAATGCAAAGGATATTTATTTGCATGGTTACTGGCAATACGACTGGGATGATCGGTGTTTTGCGTTGAAGTCATTAAATACGGATGATAAGACATTCACCTTAAATGAGGCTTCACCATTTGGCTTAGGCGACGGCTTGAAATATTATGCCTATAACCTTCTTGAAGAGTTGGATTTGCAGGGCGAGTGGTATCTTAACAGACAGACGGCAATTCTCTATTATTATCCTCCGCAGGACTTCCGGAATGGTAGTCTGCAGCTTTCCGTGCTTGATAAAACCATGATTGAAATGAAAAACTGCTCGAATATAAGCTTTTCCGGAATCACCTTTGAACACTCGTGCGGTTTGGCAATAAGCATGAATGAAGCTAAAAATAACAGTATTAAGAGCTGCACCTTCCGCAATCTTACCTATAAAGCGGTTGAGATGAGGGACGTTTCGGGTTGCGGATTGTCAGGTTGTGATCTGTATAATATTGGAGAAGGCGCAGTAATTATTGAGGGCGGAGACAGAGCTACCCTTACTGATGGCAAAAACTATGTTAAAAACTGCTATTTTACCCGATATAATATTCGATTGTACTGCTCGTTCTATAAGGCATTGGAATTATGGGGTGTAGGAAATATTGTTTTAAATAATGTGTTTCATGATTCAGGCGGTTGTGCGGTATGGTTTAATGGAAACAAGCATTTGATTGTAAATAACGAATTTTATGACCTTGATAAAATATCCTCTGATGCTGGTGCGGTTTACGCAGGGGCAGATTGGACGGCACAGGGGAATGTAATTAAGAATAATATTTTCCATGATATCATTGGCGGTGGAGGCCGCGGTGGAGCGCGCCCTGTATATTTAGATGATTTCAATAGCGGAACGACGGTTGAAAGCAATCTGTTTTTTAACTGTGACAAGCCTGTGTTTATACACGGCGGACGAGAGAACACGATTGACAGCAATATTATCGCAAATTGCGGAAATTCAGTGTGGATTCAAAAGCATATTTCCGGCAATAACGCAACAAACCCATATATGTCGAATATGGTAAGCTACAACAAGGCTCCTGTGAAAAGCGATTTGTGGAAAACTACATATCCACGGCTTTTCAAGCTGCTGACTGATGAGCCGGAGCTTCCGAAATACAATACGGTTACGCGAACCCTAAATTACAATACGCCTGATTTCGTAGCGCCGGAGGAGGCAAAGGCATCCGGCACTTTTGAAAACAATATCAGCTTGAAAGAAGACCCTGGTTTTGAAGACGCAAAGAATAATATATTCAAGCTAAAAGACGGTTTAAACCTTATACCGGATTTTAAACCGATTAATTATGATGATGTGGGGTTAAAACTGGATAATGACAGGGCAGCCTTGCCGATTATGTCCGATTTCAGCCTTTTAAGTCCTGAGGATGGCAGTATTGCAGACAGCCTTATATTAACATGGCAGCCTTGCACAGGCGCCGCAAAATATCATGTGCAGGTATCAAAGGACAAAAATTTTAATAATATCGTAATTGATAAAGAGATTTCAAACAATTCTTTCGAGGCATCGGAGCTGGAATATGGAAATACAAAATACTACTGGAAGGTTACAGCTGAGAGAACTTCGGTACAGATGCCGGCAAAGCTTGGAAATGTCGGTGGAGTCCAGAGCTTTGCAACACCGCTTAAAGGTATTGTAGATACAACGGAATTATTAGGCATTATTCAGACAGCCACGAAAAACTTTGAAAGCGTAAAAACAGGAGAAGAAATCGGCGAGTGCCCCAAGGAAATTAAAGATAAATTTTCTAAAGAGATTGATAATGCTAAACTTGTTTTATCTAATGACGATTTAAGGCAGGCTACTATAAACAGTGCGGCAATACAGCTAAAGACGGCCATGCAGAAATTTCAGTCAAGCATTATAAGCGGTAATGTTGATTTAGGCACAATACTTATAGAGAAGGAAAACTGGGTAGCGGTTGATCCCAAAGCCGTTAAGGCGGACGGTCAAAAGGTTATATTTAAACCCAAAAAAATAGACGGAGCGGTTGGCTATAATAATATTGTGCCAAACTACCCTGTATGGAAATTCAAAGCTAAATTCAATCTTAATCAAGGATGGCAGGGAATGAGCCTACGTTCTAACGTAAAGAGTACCCCAGTGTTTTGGGGCGGTGGTCAAGGATACCTTATCGTTATCAAGCAGGGGTAGTTTGAGCTACAGAGGTTTAACAGCAAGAGCAAAATGCTTCAGGTTATGCCAAATGATAAGACAATCGAAACCGGTAATTATTATGATATTGAATTTGGCGCAGTTGATGTAGCTGATGGAGTTCAACTTATATTCAAGGTAAATGGCAAGACTATCTTTGACTATACGGATAATGATACCTATATTACCGATCAGGGGTATTTATCGTTTGTAGCAACCGCCGTTGGTTGTCCGATTGAGATTCAGGTCGCACAGGCTAAAATGGAAAATTGATATAATTTGATAAGAGTTTAATGCGTGTTATATTACATATTATCATGTGGCAGGCTTATAAGTTAATATCGGTATTTTGAGGGAAGGTAAATACGGCTAATAAAGATATAAGAATATTACAAATGCGTATAAATTACGCATTATGGAGGTGACAGAAATGCAGCGACTTTAGTATTTGTTAATTGTAACGCATACTAAAAACTTGAAGCGGATAGTAAAGCATGATATGTGTAATGAAAAATAAAAATATAAAATGGAGGTAACGAGAATGAAAGGTTTAGTGAAGGCTTTTTCGATGTTGGTGGCATTTACACTGGTTTTTTCAACGATACCAATAGGCGGATGGGATGACTTGGTGAAGGCAGATATTACAGGGGTATATTTGTACGATGATTTTAATTATGCCGACAACACTGCACCGACTGGATGGACGATTCAAGGTAGTGTGTACGCATTAAACAATGCCTTGCACATGATTGTTCCAGCAAACAACTCTGCGAATACAATTGCAGAGTACAGTTTAAACAAGATAACAACAGGAACGGTCATATATAAATGCAGGTTTACATTGGGTGACGCGCTTTCAGATGGTGGATGGAATTTTCCGTGGCTTGGAGATACTACAGATAGTAATAATTGTGCCGCCAATGATGTTCTATATGGACAAAACTTGATAATCAATCATGATAATGGAGGTAAGGATCAGTTTAACATGCTTCAACCTAATCATACATACATCGTAACAAATGCACTAAATATGTCAACCAAAAGACAAACAGTTTCTTTGGCTGATGAGACTGCGGGAACAACTCAAAGTATTGATGTAGGTTTTACTTCCACGTCAAATAAAGGAATTGACAAACTCAGCCTTGCTGTATGGTCAAAAGATGCAACAACAATAGATATTGATTATGTTAAGATTTACGATTCAAGCGTAACAGAGCCAACAACAGCTACACCCACGGCGACACCTGTAGTTACAGCAACGCCAACTCCAACGGCGACACCAACTCCTTCAGTAGTTTTTTACGAGGAAAACTTCAATTACCCAGATAATTCTGCACCTTCCGGATGGAGTATTGATGGCAGTGTTTATACAATAAACAATGCCTTGCATTTGAATGTTCCGGCAAATAACAGCTCAAATACGATAGCGGAATACATTTTTAACAAGGTTACAGCAGGAATGTTCTTATATAAATGCAGATTCACATTAGGTAGTGCGCTACCGGATGGAGGATGGAATTTTCCGACGATTTGTGATAATACAAGTGGTAAATCTGCAGCTAACAATAATCTGTTGGGACAAAATTATATGATCAGGCATGATGACGGTCAACAGGATCAATTTAACATGCTTCAACCCAATCATACATACACGCAATCAACCATGTTGAATATGTCAACAAAAAGGCAAACAGTTTATATAACTGATGAAACAACGGGAACTACTAATAGCTTAGAAGCAGGGTTTGCTGTAGCTTCAACATCTGGAATTGACAAGCTCAGCCTTGCAATTTGGTCAAAAGATGCAACAACTATTGATATTGATTATGTAAAACTCATCAGTGGAACAACGGATGCCTTGGATGTGAACTTGACCGATAACAGCGGGACTGCAATCGACGATGGAGCAACTAATGTTTCTGTTGGAACAGGTTTAAAGCTGAACTTCAATCAGTTTATGAATCCCGACACGATATCAAATATAGCCTTCAGCGACAGTGCTGCTGTTATGCAGACAGCGATGGACAGCAATAATAAGACGGTTAATTTATCTTTTCCAAGTGGATTGAAATATAACACCACCTACACGGTAACAGTTCCTGTTCTGGTAAAGGATTACTTCGAAAATGTGTTGGCACAAGAGAAAACAATATCGTTTACAACGGAGCCGGAGCCTGCAAATTTGATTGAGGTAAGCGAGACGGAATTTACAGACATCAATGATGTGGCAATCACGTCTTTGCAAAACAACGGGACGGTGAAAGCTACCGTGAATGTAACAAATCATGCGACAGTTTCAGCGGGCAATCAAAATGTTACATTGATTTTAGTTCTGAAGAACAGCAATGATAAGTTGGTAGATATCTCATATATAACTGTGCCGGTAACCTACGGGGATACGGTAAATATGTCCACAGGGCTGACATTGCCAGCAGATGTAAGCAATATGCGTTGCGAGCTGTTTGCGTGGGGAGCAATGCCGGGACAGCCGTTTACAGTAAAGAAGGTATTTCCGTCAAATTAATTTGTTTTACGGCAGGGCAGGCAAACTGCAAGGGCAAGTTTACTTGCCTTGCCAAATAAACATTTAAGAAGACAGCAGTTTATTGAATGTTATATAAATGGAGGGATTTAGCGATGCGCATATTTGTAAAGTTTATATCATTGGTATTAGTTTTAAATATGTTGACAGGTTTGGCAGCTTTTGCGGATGAAACATCGGTCGGCAAGGATGATGTTAAGGGAACGACATATGAGGAAGCAGTGTCTGTTTTATCCGGTTTGGAAATAATGAAGTTTAAAAACGGAGACGAGTTTGGTATTAATGATTCTATGACAAGAGCAGATTTTGCGGCAGCAGTTGCTACGCTTGTTAATATTAACGCTAATATGAATGACGGCAAAAAGTATTTTTACGATGTGGACAAAGATAACAAAAATGCGGGATACATCAATGTATTGGCATCCCTTGGATATATGACAGGAGATAAACAGGGATACTTTCATCCGGAGGAAATGGTAAGCTATCAGCAGGCAGTTAAGACACTAGTAACAGTTCTTGGTTATGGAATAACTGCAGAAAATAAAGGTGGATACCCAATGGGGTATTTGGTTGTCGCTTCAGAAAAAGGCTTGACGAGCAAGATGAAGATAAAAAGCGGCGATTTAAGTAGGGGAGAAGCAGCGCAGTTGTTTTTCAATTCTCTTGATGTGGACATACAAACAAATGATGGATTTGGAAACATGCTTACCTACTCCGTTGAAAAAGGTAAAACAGCATTATCTGAGTACCATAAAATATGGAAGGATACTGGGGTGGTCGCGGCAAATGAATTAACAGGTTTGACTTCGACGATTGAATCTGTTGGAAAAGGAAATGTAGTTATAAATAATGTTACATACAGTGTTGGAAATACTAAGGCTGCGAATTTTTTAGGATATAAAACGGAGTTTTATTTTGTTCAGGAAAGCCCTTCGGCAGAAAAAGTTATTAAGTATATTAAAGCTGCAAAAGACTGCATGAGCATAACGATTGATGCTGATAAAATAGAAGAATATACCAATAGACAATATAAATATTTTGATAATAATGATAAACTGGAAACAGCAGATTTAAGCAAAACCTGTGATGTTGTATTCAATAAAAAAGCCTGTTTATCTGACGATAAATTATATTATATGCCTCAATCAGGGAACGTTACGCTTATAGACAATGACAACGATGGTGATTATGATGCGGTTATTATATCATCCTATAAAACATATATTGTAGACAGTGTTGATGACAGCAACAAATCAATTATTGACAGATACGCACAAACAAAGCTGAAATTAGACGGAACAAACAAGAAATACAGTATTCTTCAGGATGGCGAGAAGATAATAACCGATAATATAAGCAAGGTTATCACCAAGGGAAGCATGATTACAGTATTCTCCGATAAGGAAAAAACACTAATGGACTCGTCCGGACAAGCTATAATGATAAACGGCAGAGCTTCAACCGTAATTGATGATGACGTAGCAACCCTGTACACAATCATAATTGAAAACGAAAATAAAATAACGGGAAAGGTCAGCGAGGTTGATAATGCTGAAAATGCCGTTTCTATCAATAATGTTATATATAAAATTGCACCTGACTATCTCACTGCATTGCAGACAGGCAATTCTGAGGCAGTTCAGATCAATACAGCTGATGAAGATGACTTCTATTTGGATTCTAACGGTCGAATAGTTGCTACAGCACCCCCGCATATGCCGGTCGGACAATATGGCTTTCTTATGACCATGGGGTTTGGAAGCGGAGTGGATAATCTAGTTCAGATTAAGGTTTTGGACAGTAAAGGCGAAAGAACCATTTTAAATTTGGCAGACAAGGTAAAATTGAATGATGTTTCAATAATTAAGGAGAATATCAAGGGAAGCACACTGTTGTATGACGCAGCAAATAATTTAGCAATACGGCAGCTAATATATTATAATTTAGACACGAAAGGAAATATCTCAGAGTTAAGAACGGCGACACTTATGCCGGATAGTGATAATCCTAACGTGTCATCGGATAATTTGGATACTTATCAAAGCATTTTTTCGCTTGATAAACAGTTCAGAAGCACTGACCAAAGTAAACAGGCATTGGGAACTCCAAATAACACTCTGCTAATGCAATATTTGTTGACAGGGGATACAAAGGTATTTGTAATACCTGCTAAAAATGAGAATAGCAAGTTGGTGGCGGATGCGGCAATTGCAGATGAGAATTATGCATTAAGGAATTATTCTTATTTTGGACAGGACACATATTATACCAATTTGGATATTTATGATGTAGGGCGTGATTTGAAAACCGCAGCAATAGTGGTATGGGACATAAAAGGCGGTTCCGCCGCTGCCGACATTGATTATAAGCAAGCTATTACAATAGTTGATAAAGTATCTCAGGTCATAGATGAAGATGAAAATGTCAGCTATAAGTTGTCGGGTTTTCAAGGCGGTCAAGAGGTTGAAATGTATTTTGCCGAAGAGGATGTTAAGGTTGAGCCGGATTCAAAATATCCAACATCGGATTGGAATAAATATAATGGTGTATACGCAAAGGATTTAAAACAAGGGGATATAATACAATACACAACCGATGGCGCAGGTAAAATGAAGGCATTTAAGCTGCTGTTCAGAGATACGGCTATGACAACCAAAGGTTTTGAAAGCAGCGAGTGGGGCTGGGGGGTGCCTGAAAATCATATCTATGTAGGGTCATATACTGGTTTAGGGCAAGTTATGGCTTCATATGCTAATGTATTTTATGTTAATACAAGAAACGGAGCGGCTAACACATATCGTCCATTTGTTATAGGCGGAACAGTATATACTTTTAATACGGAAAGTAAAAAAATTGCAAAGTCAGATTATACAAGCATTCAAAAGGGAGATTATCTCTTTGTGCAATATCATAATGCGGATTTTGTCGTTGCGCTTGTTATTAAACGAAAAACAAACTAAAATACAAAAGGTAGTGTTCTGTAATGAATAATGATGTTTTAAAGGAATCGCCGCCAATTGAGATTAACGAGGAAGGAACAGTAATTTCAAAGCTTAAAATACATAATCCAGGCGGATTTGCCATTGTTATTAAAGCAAATAATGTGACAATACAGGAATGTGACATTTCAGGTTCAATCAATATAAGTGGTCCTGTTTATGGGTTAACCATTCAAAACAATTATATACACGATATAAAAATATATGGGGACATCAATTATCAAAAACAATTTTCAGGCATAACAACTACGGAAGGTGATCGGTGGAATAATCCAATCGTACAGCCGTTGGGTGCGCATAAGATAACAATAATAGGCAATTATTTTTCCAATTGTCCATCTTCAATATTTTTAGCTGAATGCTCCGATGTACTGATCAAGGGGAATTACAGCGAGAATTGCCGCGGGCCGTTTCCAAGGGGGCAATTCACACAGATGGCGTTGTGTAATACCGATAAAGGCTCAATAATAATTGAAGAAAATTTCAGTTATGTTGATCCTAGAAATAAAGACCAGATATTCTATGGCGATGACCATAGGGGTGTGGAAGATCACATAAACTGCTGTTGTTCATACGGTTCGGAAGACAAGCCTATTATAATAAGGAATAATTATATCACAGGATACAGCTCCAGTGATTCCGGGTCAGCCATTATGGTAGGCGACGGCGGAGGAAGTTACTATGAAATTACAGGGAATAAGGTCTATAATACCGGAAATGCAGGAATTGGTCTTTGCGGTGGACATCATTCCGTAATTAACGGAAACCGTATTTTCCAAGAACCTGCGACTGCTCAGGAACGATGTAAAGGGTTACAGCTTTATAAATTCGGTGATGATTTTTCAGCGCCAATATCGATTGAGGATAATTTGGTTTATTGGTGCTGTGGCAGCGGAGATGGCTCTATTTGGAGCGAAATAAACAATATTGCGAATTTTAAGCATAATACATTTGGCAACAGAGAAGTTTTCGGCGAGTTAGATTCTGAACCAATCCATGAACCGCCATGTGCCGATGAGGCGCTTACACAGCCTTGGAAATTATAAATTCAAGAGGTTGATATATGACGCGCAGATTATCAAAACAAAGGAAACTATGACAGCAAAGAATAGGTTTACCTAAGAATAAATAGAACAGAAAAAGAACCTGTATATGAATATGATAATGTAACAGGAATGATTACATTAAGCGTTGATTTCAATTGTTCACCTGACTGTTTAGAGGTTATAATGCATGCAAATGAGCTAATTAAGGACAGCTTGTTGGAACGTTGCAAAAAAATCTTAAAAAGTCTGCAATAGATACAAAGAGAAAAGCTGAAATATGTAGCAACCTACTTAAAATTCGAGAAAATCTTAAGTTGCTGTGTCGTTTTTCTAATATATTGCCCCAGTCCATTACTGTGGCATTGGCGGAAACATTGTTTGAAGGTGAAATTTATTATCAAATTGGAAATGAAATGGTTGATATTATTACGGAGGGATTGTTATGTCATTTTTTCAACGCATAAAAGCTCAAAAAAAACCTCGGATAGGTTTATATACAATTGGTATGAAAGTCTATTGGGAACAGTTTTCAGGATTGAAAGAAAGAATTCTTGGATATGGGATTTTTTTAGAAAAGAATATGAGCGAAATTTCTGAAGTGTATAATTATGGTTTAGTAGATGATGAAACTGCAGCTAGAAAAGTTGGGGAATGGTTTAATGAGAATAATGTGGATTTGATATTTTGCCATTGCGGAACCTATGCAACAAGCAGCATTGTTTTAGCCGTTCATAAAATATGCAAATCACCTGTTGTGGTGCTAAACCTTCAACCTACTGCTCAAATTAATTATGAAAGAACAACTACAGCCGAATGGCTTGCTCATTGTGGTTCTTGTGTTGCACCTGAAATTTCTAATGCATTTAATAGGGCTGGGATTAAATTCAGAATAATAAATGGCTTGCTTGGGCTAAACTATACTCCAACAAGCTCTATGACTAATGAAAAAACAAATGAAAGAGAAGAATCTAAGCGTGGGTGGCAACAGATTTTCGAATGGGTAAAGGCGGCAGGCGTTGTAAGGAATTTAAAGCACAGTCGTTTTGGATTTTTGGGAAATACATATAGTGGTATGCTTGATATGTATAGCGATTTTACTATGATACAATCACAGAGTGGCATACATGTTGAGGTGATTGAAATGTGTGATTTAGATCGCTGTATGAAAACACTTTCTGACAGCGAGGTAACTCGGAAAATTACTGAAATTAATCAAGTGTTTAAAATTAGCGATGATTCACCATCTGATCCAATTGCAAAGAAACCTACTAATCAGCAAATAGAGTGGTCAGCAAGAGTCGCGGCGGCACAGGAAAAATTAGTGCTTGAATATAATTTGGATTCCTTAACGTATTATTATCACGGTTCATCGAATAGTGAGTATGAAAAACTGCAAGGTGGTTTTATAGTAGGTCACTCTTTGCTAACTGCAAAGGGCATTCCTTGTGCTGGTGAGGGAGATTTGAAAACTGCATTAGCAATGAAAATATTTGATATGCTTGGTGTTGGAGGTAGCTTTTGTGAAATTGTTGTTGTTGATTATGCAGATGGTACAATTTTATTGGGGCATGACGGGCCGTTTCATATAGCGATTTCTGACGAAAAACCTATATTAAGAGGAATGGGTGTTTATCACGGAAAACAGGGGACGGGAGTATCGGTTGAGGCAAAGGTGAAAAGGGGAGGAGTAACTACATTAAATATTACTCAAACAATAGATGGAAAATTGAAAATGATAACAAGTGAAGGCGAGGCAACGGGTGGTGCTATTATGAAAATTGGTAATACGCAAACGCCTGTAAAATTCGAAAAGTTACCTGACGATTATATGGAACACTGGTTTTGCGAGGCACCTACACACCATTTTGCTATGTCTATAGGACATAATGCATCAGTAATAAAAAAAGTTGCAGATTTTTTGAATTGTAATTATGTAAATTTATAATGGAATTCCAGAAAGAACTGTTTTTGCAAAAACGTAAATAAGGAATCTTTGAAAGTTGGAAAATTAATACTGGAATGCGCTAAAAATTTGGCGGAATATATGTTTAAATAAAAAATGGTGGTATGTGAAAATATGTCATATGAGATAGAAAACAATAACTTAATAATTGATTCGAAAATCATTTTCGAAAATATTGCAGAAGACTTTAGTATAACTCCAGACGGAAACGGAAAAGGAGTATTTTTAACAGCAAACTTTGTAGTGAAGAGCTGTGAATCAGAAACAAGGCTTGGCAGTATTTGCGGTTTTGAGCGGTTTGTGTCGGTTAGTAGAAAAAATCCATACTTTGCTACTGCATTTACGGGGGACACGGTTAAGGATATTCCATTGGAAACGCAATGGCTTTTGGTGAAAAGAACTGATGGAAGCTATGTTGTAATACTTCCACTTTTGGACGAACCTGTAAGAGCTTGTGTTAAGGGGAATGCTAATGGTGATTTGGTTGCGCTGTTTGAAACAGGATCCACAAAAACAAAATTTAAAAAAGCTTGCGCAATTTATATAGGGATTGGCACGAATCCTTATGAAATAATAAAAGACTCTGCTGTATCGGTTGCGAATAAAATGAAAACAGTTAGGCTCAGAAAAGATAAAAAACTGCCTGGTTTTATGAAATACTTCGGCTGGTGCACGTGGGATTCATTTTACACTGATGTCAGTGAAAAAAAGGTATTGAATGGTCTTCAATCTTTTAAGCCTGCTGGCTTCGTTCCTAAATTTCTTTTAATTGATGATGGTTGGCAAACAACTCAAAAAATGACCGATAGTATTGGAAACAACAGACTTTCTGATTTTATTTGCAATGAAAAGTTTTACAATTCTTTAAGCGGAGTTGTAACTAAGGTGAAAAATGATTTTGACGTTGAGTTGGTTTATGTGTGGCACGCTGTATACGGTTATTGGGGCGGAGTTTCTATTGATTCTAATAAGATGACAAAATATGAACCTTCACTACAGCCGTATGGACATACAAAAGATATGGTGATTGCATCAGACAATGAGTGGACAGGAGGATATGTCTCTGAATTTCCTTCTGTTCCGCCTGAAAAATTCTTTGATTTCTATAACAATTATCACAGTTATCTAAGAAAAGAAGGGATTGACGGTGTAAAGGTTGATGTTCAATGCCTTATTGAAACAGTTGCTGAAAATTGCGGAGGAAGAGTCAGAAACGCAAGAAAGTGTCATGAGGCATTGGAGGCGTCGGTAGGACTTAATTTTAAAGGCGAGCTTATCAATTGTATGTCAACATCAAACGATATTATTCTGTCAACGCTAAATTCAAATATGATGCGTTCTTCTGATGACTTTTTTCCAAACAAGCCTGAATCACATGGCGAGCATATTTACAGAAATACAATAAATAGCATATTTATGGGCGAATTTACACATACAGATTGGGATATGTTCCAAACAGGACACGAAGCAGGCGAATTTCATGCTGTATCCCGTGCTGTTTCCGGATGTCCTATATACGTTTCTGATAAGCCTGATAATCACAATTTTGATATTATTAGAAAGCTTACAACCTTTGATGGAGAAGTGTTCTTGTCTTGTGATATTGCAAAGCCAACTATTGATTGCTTGTTTAGTAATCCCTTTAAAGAAGATATTTTATTCAAAATATTCAATTATAATAAGTTTGGTGGAGTAATAGGTGTATTTAATGTTCAATATAGTGAGGAAACCCCAAAAATTATCACAGGAAGCGTAAAACCTTCAGACATAGCAGGTTTTGACGTAAGTGAATTTGCAGTTTATTCGTTCTTTGAAAAGAAATTACGAAAACTATCTGCAAGCGATAAAATCAATTTAACACTTTGCCAGCTTAAATCAGAAATATTTACAGTTGTTAAAATTGAAAACGGATTTGCCCCAATTGGTCTTGTAAATAAGTATAACAGCGGTGGTGCAATTTTAGATATAAACTGTAACCAAGTGGTAACAATAGCTCTTAAAGATGGCGGCAAATTTGTAGCATACTGCGATAAAAACCCCACAGATGTTAAGTTGAATAGAAAATCAACGGATTTTACATATAGAGATAATATGCTTGTAATTGAAATCTCCTCAAAAGGTAAAACAAATGTAGAAATATATTTTTAGAGAATATTGGCTTAATTGAAAGTTCAAAAAAAAATAAAACAATATAAGAAGTACATGGAGGAGTAAGTTGTATGTATTGGAAATTTAATGAAGTCATAATAAATGAGGTTAAGCCTAATGGGTGGCTTTTGAATTATTTGAAAAATCAGAAGGAGGGACTTACAGGTCATCTTGAGGTAGCAGGATGGCCGTTTAATATGACTGACTGGAGTCATCTTGATGAGATTTATGACAATTGGTGGCCTTATGAGCAGACTGGTTATTGGGCAGATGGGATGATAAAATGCGGATACCTGTTAAATGATGAAGAATTCATTTGCAGAGCTAAAGGTTGGATTGAGCACGTTCTCCAAAACCCTGATATGGACGGATATTTGGGTCCAAAATACATAAAAAAGCCAGAGAATCAGAATCGTTGGGTGCATAGTGTGTTTTTCAGAGCAGTAATGGTATACTATGATGTAACAAAGGATGATGAGATATTAAAAGCACTGACAAGACATTATTTGTCCGATACATCGCCTCATAATGAATTGAGAGAGGTATGCAATGTAGAGATAATGCTTTGGATATATAAATATACAAAAGACGATGAGTTACTTCAATGTGCCGAAAAGGCCTATAAGGAATATAATAAGATGTATCCTGAGGACGAATGCACACTGGCCAATATGGCATCTGACAAAAAGACCTTTGCTCATGGGGTGTCGTTTAACGAGATGAGCAAGCTAGGCGCGATTTTGTATATGTACACAGGTAAAACGGAATATCTATATCCTGTAGTCAACGCTTATAAGAAAATAGACAGGGATTGCATGCTTGCAGACGGGGTTATGAGTTCCAGTGAATTTCTTGCTGGAAAGGGTGCGTTGGATAGCCATGAGACTTGCAATGTTTCAGATTTCTCATGGAGCATGGGCTATTTGTTTATGGCAACGGGAGATGTTGAGTATGCTGATAAAATAGAAAAGGCCAGTTTTAATGCTGCTCCTGGATCTGTTACATCCGATTTTAAGGCTCTTCAATACTTTTCATGTCCCAATCAGGTAATATGCGATGGATCCTCAAATCATAATGAGTATTATAAAGGGACTCAAAAGATGTCTTATCGTCCCAATCCCGGTACCAGTTGCTGTGCCGGGAATGTAAACAGGATTATGCCTAATTATATTTCGAGGATGTGGATGAAGGATAATGAAGGCAACTTATCAGCAGTATTGTATGGTGCATCTACAATCACAACTACGGTCGGAGAAAGTAAACAGCCAGTTACAATTGAGCAAACAACGGATTATCCTTTTGATGACACAATAATATTTAAAATTATAACAGAGCGAAGTCTTAAATTTAAACTCAGATTGCGTATTCCGACATGGTGTGAAGGTGCAAAGGTATATATAAATGAACAGATATGTGATTTGAAAATTTCGCATGGTATGTTTTTTGATATTGAGAGAATATTTGATAATAATGACACCGTAATGCTTTTACTACCAATGGAGTTAAAAACTGTAAAATGGGAAAATGGTGGCATTAGTATAGAGAGAGGACCACTTACATATTCACTTAAGATAAAAGAAAAGTGGCTCAAGGTTGACGATGATAAGCTAAGTACTGAAAGTTTCCCAGCATGGAGTTTGTATGCTGACAGCGCTTGGAATTATGCATTATGCAGAAAAAATATATTGGAAAACGCAACAGTGATTTTCAATAGTATTCAGGAAAATCCTTGGAGTATAGAAAATGCGCCAGTAGAGATACAGCTTCAGGCTTCTAAGGTTAAAGGCTGGGATGTTGAAAGATACAGCAATATTAAATATTTAGATGATTCAGTTAAAAAGACATATGCAGATTTTGAAGGGGATTTTGTATTTACACCTGATTTGCCGAAGTTGCCTCTAGGAAAAGATAAGTTGGGGGAAACCGAAAGCATTACACTTGTACCGTACGGGTGTACAAAGCTGAGAATAACCGTTTTCCCATATGCGGATATGTAAAAAATATGCACAAGAGTAAATTTTCATTTCTTTTTGTGATTTTTAGTTTAGTAAGAGGAAAATTTATACATTATATGTCGCCGATCTTGACGGTGGAATGGAGATTAAAAATGATTGAATTTAAAAATAATCAATATAGTATTCATATTGATACAAAAAACGGAGAAATTACATCATTTAATCAATATGGAAAAGAATTCATATGTGGCAGATTGCCGCTGTTTGAAATTAAACTCAGAGATGAACATGGTGAGACTGTCAATATTAATACATATCAGGCAAAAGTATCTGAGCAGAAAGAAACAATAATGGATGGCAGAGTGCAGTTTAGTATTAGATATTCGGATTTTGAGAAAGCGAATATTGCGGTTGAAGTGATTGTAACAATGGATGAATTTATAAATTGGAAAATCAACGTATGCAACAACACAACAGTCTCAATTGAGAGGATTTCTTTTCCACAGGTTGCTGTTCCTAATGATTTAAAAGGAAACTGCGGAACGGCGGAAATTGCATGGCCTCTGCTTGAGGGCGTACTTGTCGAAGATATTGACTTGAAGGAAAACTTTTGGTTTGCATATGCGGAGCCGGAATATCCCAATTGCGGTTCTGAAACAGTCTATCCAGCAATGGTGGAAAGCCAGTTTCTAGCATATTCCTCCGACAAGGGAGGACTCTATTTTGGCGCACACGATAAGAGTGATAATGTTAAATTTATTAATTTTAGAAAAATCGGCGAAGGTATTCAATTGGTATTCTGGGTATACCCCGGATTGTATGGCGGCGAAGATTTTTATATGGATTACAATATGGTTATGGGTGGATTTGAAGGGGGGTGGCAGAATGCTGCCGAAATATACAGGAAATGGTTTGAATCGGCAAAGTGCGGTCAATTTGTTGAGATAGAAAAAAATGTGGAGCTGCCAGATTGGTATGGCGAGTCGCCAATTATTATAACTTATCCAATAAGGGGAGAAAACGATACCGGAGAAATGATTGAAAGTAAGCTGTTCCCTTATGAAAACGTAATACCATATATTGAGAAGTTTGCAGAAAAACTAAATAGTAAAATTATGGTATTGCTAATGCATTGGGAGGGCACTGCTCCGTGGTCGCCGCCCTATGTTTTTCCTCCATATGGGGGAGAAAAAATGTTTAATGAGTTTGTGAATAAGGTTCATAGTATGGGGCAGATATTGGGTGTATATTGCAGCGGAATAGGGTGGACAGAGCAAAGTAATACCGATAGCAGTTACAACAAAAAGGAGCAGTTTGAAAAAGAAGGGCTTTTTGATGTAATGTGTTTATCGCCCAAAGGCGAACTGAGCTATTCAAAGATATGTACTCCCCAAAGAAGTGGCTATGACATGTGCCCCTCACAAGATTTTGTAATGGAGACAATTTCATCAGAAGTCAGTAAAATGATAAACAGCAATATTGATTATATCCAGATTTTAGACCAGAATCACGGTGGTACATCCTATTTTTGTTATAGTAAGAATCATGGGCATCCTCCTGTACCGGGACGGTGGCAGGGCGAGGCAATGAAACATTTGTTGAGCGAATTACATGAAATCAGCAGCAAACATAATAAAAAAGTAATGTTTGGATGCGAATCGGCTGCGGCTGAACCGGTGATACCATATTTAGGGCTTAACGACAACAGATATCATTATAATTTTAGATTTGGTAAGGCAGTTCCTATTTATTCCTATGTATATCACAAGTACATTAATAATTTTATGGGAAATCACTGTGGCTGTAATGCGATCTTTGACTTTGAATTATCGCCGGAGAGCTTCCTATATCAAATAGCATATTCTTTTATAGCCGGAGATATGCTTCTTTTATTAATTAATGAGGACGGTAAAATAAGATTTTGTTGGGGTGATGAAAATAAAACTTTTCCTAATCAAGAGGACACATTAACTCTTGTGAACAATTTAAATCAATGGAGAGTTGGTATAGGGAAAAAGTATTTACATTTAGGTGAAATGACATCACCGTATAAGCTGAAAGGAACAGGCGTTAACAAATTTTATATTGTAGACGGCAGAGAGGCGATTTTTGAACAATTACTCACAAGCTGTTGGAGAGCTCCTGACGGAAGTATAGGTCAAATCATCGTAAATTATAATAAACAAGCATTGGAGTGTAAGGTCGAAATTGATGATGCGAGAATATATGAGAATGTACTAGCGACTCCCGTACCTTTAGAAAAAACGATAACATTACAACCGCTGACAGTTGTTTTAATAGTAAAAAATGTTGAATAGTGAATGGTTAAGCGGAGATTATTACGGTGATTACTTTTTTGTTGATCACTTCAACGAATACTGTATAATACTAAAACCTGCTGGTATGAAAGGAGGCTTTAAAATTGCTAAATAATATTTTGGACTTATTAAAACAAAACAAAGAAATCAAAATCGGATATTTCGGAGGCTCTATTACCGAGGGGGGCAGGTTCTATACTTGGTTTATTCAGATGCGAATATGATTTGCTAAAATATAATCCTGATTTGATATTCGTAGAGTTTGCGGTGAATGATTATAAAGGCAATTCGATAAAGATAACAGAGACAATAGAAGGTATAGTATAATATACATAAAGAAAAGTGAGAAGTATGCTCAGGAAACTAAAAAAGAACACGGATTTGATAGCCCTAAGTTAACAAAATTCGATAAGAAATCGAGTTATCTTAGGGCTATTTTTTGTTCGAAATATGTAGAATGATGTAATTTTATAATATTATGCAAGTAGTATTAAATATGTTACAAATTATTAAAGTTATAAAAATTATATATAAGAAGGTGTCAGCTATGAAAAATAAATTTATTTTAACTTAATATTTACTAAAACGTATAAAATGAGTATTCCGGTGCATTTTACGCCACCAGTCCGGCTGATGGGAGCCACCCTACCGGTTTGTTGGGAGCCAGCATTCCGGAATAAGGGAGCCACAATGTAAACAATCCTGTATAAATGCATTTATATATCAAGCCGCCCGAATCAGATGAGTAAATTGCCCAGCAATTAATTTGCAGATGATTAATGGCAACTAAGGGGTTAAGCACTGATGCGCTTAACGCCCTTAGAAACATTATATCATGTCCATGTTGTCAAGGTAGTCGGTAGTATTTTTTCGCTTACACGCGAGGCGAAAAAATCTCCACCGCTCCACCTTGACAAGAGAAAGGTACAATAAATGGGCGTGTCTGTTATTTTTACTGAGGGTTGAGCAGACACAACAAGGTGGTGCCATGTTCCGGACAGGTGGCCCCCATCTGATCGGAACAGTGGTCCCGCCGCACCGAAATATCCATAAAAATTTATTTTCAAACAATTATCGCTGCAACGGATACTTTCTTTATTTGAAAATTAATCTAATATTCAAGGTATCCTTATAATCTAAACGTTGGGATTATCCTTAACATAAGACATTTATATGTGCGAAAGCGCGGTCGATTATTTGACCGCGCTTTTTGTCATTTTTGAGGGTAACGCATAATGAAAGTTAAGATGCCAAAATGGTTTATCTATTACGCGAGGTATCCATAGATTCCTTCATTTTATTTGAATTAATAAAATAAAATGGAGGAATTTATGTGAAAATTAAATACAAATTTAATGAATCAGGAGTGATAAAAGAAATTGAAATTGATGTATCAGACAAAGTTGCTTTGGCGCTTGGTGATCTGGTGCGAGAGGAGGAAAAGCTTAATAAAAGGGATCAGCGTTATTTAGACAAAAACCATTTATATGATTGGATGGATTACAAGAAAAATAAATCACCCGAAGAATTATATATCTTACAAGAAACCATTGAAGAGCTTAACGAGGCATTGTCCAAGCTGACAGAAACAGAACAGCGCCGCATTATCGCATACTTTTATAATAGGCTTACATATGATAGAATTGCTAAAAAAGAAAACCATAAATATTCGTCGGTATATGAAAGCGTACAGGGGGCTTTAAAGAAAATGAAAAAATATTTTAGTTTTTAAAAAGAACCCGATAATTTTCATGATTTTTGTCCTTATATATGAGGGGATATTATTTTCACTCGTAATTTAAGGATAGGAGTGGACGATATGCATGTTAAAATTCGTTATTCTTGCATGTGCATTTTGATAAATATTAGCCAGACATTTAATTTAAACAATGATTACTAAGTTTTGAGAAAATAAATTAAACGTAGGAATTAAAATATCAGATAAATGTTTTGCACAGCAGGAAAGTAAATGTATTATTACAAGCAATAAACACTGTCCAAAAAACTGCAGGTTCTATAAGACCCCTGAAAGGTTTAAAGAGGATTTTCTGGATTCAAAGGCAAGGATCAAAAACCTTGGTATTCTTGGAGATTGCCAAAACAGATATACGTTTTTTGCAGAGATGTGCGGAAAAATCAAAGCTTAGTTTACATAAACGGAGGAAATCCTATGACAAAAAAAGAATTATCACAGCTATATTATTTGAATCGCGAAATTGAGGAACAACAGCGCAGGCTTGCTGAACTGGAAACTGTGGCGACTTCCTGTACGGCGACTATTACGGGACTTCCGAGAACAAACAATGTTTCGGACAAGCTGGCAATGTATGCTGTTGAAATTGTGGATTTAAAAGCGTTGCTGGACTTAAACCTGAAAAAGTGTTTTTATGAACTGAATAGGCTAAACCACTACATACAATCTGTAGACGACAGCCAGATGCGGATGATACTATCTCTCAGATACATTAACGGATTCAGCTGGCGGCAGATAGCTTTCAGTATTGGTGGAGTGAATACGGAAGATGGTGTTCGTATGTTACATAACAGATTTTTAGAAAAAAATAATACATAATAGAAAGTTGTTCGTTTTGTTCGGTTTACCTATGATATAATGTTATTATGGTGCGAGCTGCGAAACGGCACGCAAAGCGTGACGTTTCCACTTGGAGGCGGAAGAAATTCTGTTTTCATTTGTAAGCTGATAATATACAGTGGGAGAATCCCACCAGGTAATACCTAACCAGTAGCCTGTACCCAGTTCCTTGGAGCCGAAATGGTAACATT
>Ga0209373_10000871_pt1 | contig 40962 bp, 42 predicted proteins | sample Higcelweek5metaG_FD_187173 | JGI IMG/M metagenome (GOLD analysis project Ga0209373, IMG submission 187173) | Freshwater pond sediment microbial communities from the University of Edinburgh, under environmental carbon perturbations - High... | ecosystem: Environmental > Aquatic > Freshwater >... | reverse complement strand
ACGGCAGAAACTACCATCAATCTGGCATTTTTGGCTATGAACATAGTCAAATTGCTCCATGCCTTTTTGCAGTTTTGGCTAGAAAAACTGCAGCTTTCAAAAAAGTGGGCTTTTTAAGGAAAGCCTTATTAGATAACCCAGATATTCCAAATGACTTAATTTTAAGTAGAGAGGGTAAATCTATTTTTGATTATATGGATAATGAAATAAAAGCATATTGGGATTTTTATGTAGCTAATAATTTGGATGATTATCTTAAAGGTCGGGAGGACCCCATTGATGATAAAAAGTGATAAGAAAATTTGAGCAGGGTCACTATAATACCTATTCTATCCACTCAACCCTGCCAAATAAACATCAATACCATCGACTCACGACACGTTGAGTGTGTAGTTATGCTGTCAAAAGCAGATTCAGAAAAGTAGTGTAAAAAGCCTTATTTTAAGCCATATACAGACTTCGGGCGGCTCGGGAGTAAATCCTAAGCCGCCCATTTTTAATGTTTTTTGGCTCTATATAAACATATCCAGCGGTAAAAAACAAACCGTCAACTCGAGGCTCCGCGTTCGATGTAAACATATCGAAAGTCAAATAATCATTTGCTGATTTACTTTATCATTTATTTTATAATATGTCTTTAAAAAAGTCAATGAAATCATTATAGAAATGATGATTGAAATTAAGGCTTGTATAAATGAAAAAGCTGTGATAAAATATTATATTATAAGGATTTTCTGCTTGTGCATCAGTGCCGGGCAATTGCAGAAATGCGTGTATTCAGTGGAGTGATAAAAGCGCTTACTGCCCACGTCCGTATGAATGAGGATGGCGAGTTGTCCTGCCCTGAAAAGTACGAGAGGCCGTGTAAAATACCAAAAAATGCGCCGAAGGAATGGTATCTTGGGTAAATAGAGATATTGTAGAAATAGGCTAATTATCATTGTTAAGTTCGGCGAATATGATGATTGGGCAATATACTGATTAAAAGACAAATCGGAATTTGTAAGGATTATTTATATAATGGTGAATTCAGATTATAGCAATGGGAAGTAAGGAGGGGTACAAATGGATAGAAATAAAATAATAATTTCTAATAATATTAATGAGAATGATCACTTGTTTAGATATATATCCTTAGCACAATTTATCTCTTTAGTTGAAAACAGAAAACTATATTTAAGAAAAGTAAAGATATGGGATGATCCTTGGGAGGCTCCTGATGACCAGCTGCCTATAATTAGAGAAGATGGCGAACCAATTTTTTCAGAATCATTAATAACAACATCCACCGTTGGGCAATGCTGGACTTATGAAAAAGATTCAGACGCCATGTGGAGGATATATTCGCCCGACAGGCAAGGTATCATGATAGAGACAATCGCAAATGAGTTTAATAATATAGATAATCTGAGGCGTGCTTTTTTATCAAAAGTGATTTATTACAACAAAAGAAATTATATTGAAAAAAGGAATGAAATCGCCAAAAATCACAGTTATTTTATTTCAGGTGATTTGGCACTTAAAAGAGAGGCATTTATGCATGAGAATGAAGTACGCCTTCTGGTATGTTTACAAGAATATTCAAATGAAATAGATAATATATGGGATATACCGGTAGTTGGATTTAAAGTTAAACCTGGAAGCTTTATAAAAAGCATTACTTTTGATCCTCGTGCTGATGAATGGTTCGTGGATACAATGAAAAAATATTGTATTTCTAAAAAATTAACTTGTCCAATCGAACAATCCACTCTATATAAAAAAGATTTTTATGAAGCTTCAGGAATCATAAGAAAATATGAGGTAGTAAAACAGGGATTGAACAAATGAGTATATCAACATATAATTGTGCCATAAAAAAACTCATTCAAAAGGAGGTCTGGCGTATGTCAAATAATTCAAGAATACATTTTATACCGCCATTGCCTCTAAAACGAGAAAAGAAAGTGGGAATCTACTGCCGTGTTAGTTCTAATAGTACCGAGCAACTAAATAGCTTAACGGCACAAGTGTCTGGACTTACAAGGTTAACAGCAGCCAATCCGAGTTGGTTACTTGTTGATGTGTATATGGATATAGCATCAAGCAAAACAGGTTCTTACAGAAAAGAATTTAATCGTATGATTGAGGATTGTCATGCCCATAAGATACAATTAATTATCACAAAGAGCATCAGCAGATTTGGACGGGACTCTGTTGAGATCATTGAGGCACTAATCAGTACAGTTTAATAAAAGTCCTTCCATTTCAAAAAGTAAATCATCTGATCCATTTAAATGAAAAATGGGGAATAGGCGGGGACGAACGATGTTAATAAGCCAACTGTTTGCATCCGACCGCCTCTATGTATTACCGTTTGCTTAGTTTTTCATATATTTCATTATAATATAACGCATTTTCGACCGGCGTGTTGGAGGGTATGTGATTTCCAACGGCCATAAAAAAGCCCGGACAGCTTTTGCCAATATCCATACAGCGTTTTACTTCGTTGTAAATGTCTTCTTTCGTACCAAGTAAGAGAACTCTTGTGTCCGCATTACCAATAAACACATGAGTTTTCCCATATTTTTCAGCTACATATTTCATATCTGTAGTTGGTTCCATAACAAATCCATTTACACGGCAACCGGCAATATCGTCAATAAATTCAGTGTAATTCCCATCGGATGTAAACATTATTTTTTTACCGCTATCTATCAGAGGAGCAAAAAGCTTTTTATAATTAGGAAAAATATATCTGCGATACCAATCAGGATGTATAAATGCGCCTTCTGTCCATACAATGTCATCATGAACCATGACGACAGGCGCTTTTGATTGTGCCAAAGCCTCAAAATATTGCAAGATATGCTCTGCATAAAGATTTGTAACCCTGCCGAACCCTGCCGGATCCATGCCGGCCGCACAAAGAAGCATATCCCAGCCGAAAATTTCAATCAGTCCCGACATACAAGTCACATAAACGCCCGTCATATTAACCGCATTTTTAGATTGGTCGCAATTACTATCATAGTGGTCGTTAAATTTTTGCACCCATAAAGCTTTATCAATCCTGCCATAAACATCAACAGGATTGAATTTCAGTACATCTTCAGGATCCTTAAAAGGGCAGTCCACTTCATTATTAAAATCAACGCCGCCCGCCGCATATTCCGCATGACCCATACTTGTCTGCATTTTTTCAAGTACCTGATTGTGGATAAGTACACTCCATACGAAATCAAAATTCCATGCTTCCATAAAAGCGGAGGATGCTTTTTCCTGCAATTCCGGTGAGGATTTTTCATTGACCTCAATTCCGGTGACCATTTTAACAAGCGCCCAATGGCAATGCACCGAATATTCAGTTCGGGGAACCCTGTCCGGCATTTCCAGATTAATTGCTGACATTCCATCAATATACGACATTAAAATCAACCTCTTTTCAATTTTATATTGACATTGCATAATAATTTAATTATAATTTATTCAGGATGAAGTTTCAATGAAAAAATTATAAAGAAAGATGGACTTTTTTGCATGGACAGAAAAATATTTAAATTTTTAGAGACGCCTTTTAATAATTATAATATTGAAGTAATTGAAAACGGGCTGTTTAAAAGTGACTCGACCTGGAATTACACCGATATCATATCGCCCTTTAACCGATTGTATTTTATACTTTCGGGCGGAGGGACAATTGCAAATGAGCAAGGCAGTGTGCATCTTGTGCCCGGGAATATATATTTAATCCCCGAGGGTACGAAATATTCTTATAGTTGCAGTAATTCAATCTACAAACTATATTTGCATTTCAACCTTCAGATAGTGCCGGGAACAGATGTTTTTGAAGAATTGAATCAATGTATATTCATGCCATGTTCATTGGATCTTATAAATAGGCTTATCTATCTTTTAGACTCCGAATCACTGGTTGGTCTTGTTAAATTTAATTCAATAATTAACGGGTTAATTTCTGAATTGATGGAAAAAGCCACACAACAGTATCAGGTGAACTGGGAATATAAGGATTATGGGAAATACGTCCAAATTCTATCCTATATTTCTGATCATCTCTTTGCTGATACCAAAATCAGCGAGGTGGCGGAGCGGATGAAGGTTTCCTATTATTCATTATCCAGAAATTTCAAAAAGGATACGGGGTTCGGAATTAAAGAATATACAGATAAAATGCTGTTTAGAAAATCAAAGCAGCTCCTGCTTACAAGCACTATGAATATCACTGAAATTTCGGAGCATTTGCATTTTTGTGATCCGTATTATTTCTCAAGGTTTTTTAAAAAATTTGAGGCAATTTCTCCAAGAGAGTATAGAAAAAAATATATAAAAGAATTAAAGTTTGAGCTGTCATAAATGCGGACAAGCTTTTTTAAGTTTTATATTTTTACGTCAAAGTATCGGATTAATTGGAAAATGCGATATTTTGAGGGAGGGATAACATACTTGTTGAAATCCTGCATAATTGTGTGTATAATGAATCCATAAAGACTACACTGGAGAATATTTCTTCACTTCTTACGACAAAAAAATGTTGCTGCCCAGATAATTATGTTTTATCTGATCCCCCATAAACATGCCGGTGGCGTCCAATCCGAAAATAACAACCCTATTAAATAAATTTTCTTTGCGTATCGCCTTGCCGTTTGCTCGTCACATTTGTGCTTTGCCATTTTGACCTAGCCCGCTCTTGACAGACACACAGAAAGACTGATAAAATAATTATCAGGAAGGTGTGTATAGTAATGAAGGGATCAAAGTATGACAAGGCATTTAAACGACAAGCGATTTATATGGTGAAGGACAAAGGGGAGTCGGTTGCAGACACTTCGGAAAAATTAGGAGTACATATTAAGACAATTTATCGATGGCTGGATGAATTCAAGCATGATGGCAAGGATGCGTTTCCAGGCAAAGGTAATCTCAAGCCTGCTGATGAGGAATTGCGGCGATTAAAATGTGAAAATGATGAGCTTAAAGAGGAGAACGCCATATTAAAAAAAGCGGCGGCCATCTTTGCAAGACACCAAAAATGATTTATACGTTTATGTATGAACATCGCCGTGATTTTCGTGTGAAGAAGATGGCCGAAGTATTAAATGTATGTCGAAGCGGCTATTATGAATGGGTTTTGAACAGGAAAACCAAAAAAGATATAGAAGACGAAAAGTTTTTAGTACTTATAAAGGCTGAATTTTACAAATCAAGGGAAACCTATGGTGCAAGACGTATTTCAAAGGGACTTCAAAAACAGGGTCTGAAAATCGGAAGGCTTCGTACCCAAAGAATTATGGCAGAGAATAATATAGTTCCTAAGACGGTTAAAAAATTTAAGGCTACAACAAATTCCAATCATAATTATCCTGTGTCCCCAAACTTACTTAACCGCAATTTCAATGTGGACGCCCCATGTGTGGCATTGGTAACAGATATTACATATGTTGCTACAAGAGAAGGTTGGCTCTATTTGGCGGCTGTAATGGATTTATTCAGTGGAAAGATCGTAGGATGGGCTTATGGATAGCACAATGACGCAACAGCTTGTCATTGAAGCATTGAAACAGGCTGTAGGCAGGTCAAACCCACCAAGAGGCGTTATCTGCCATTCAGACCGCGGTGTTCAATACGCAAGTAAAAAATATCGTTCCTTATTAAAAAAATACGGTTTCAGGCAAAGCATGAGCCGCAAGGGTGATTGCTGGGACAACGCGCCAATGGAGTCGTTCTTTGGAACACTAAAAACTGAGCTTATTTACCACGAAGACTACATAACAAGAGCTGAGGCAAGGCACAGTATATTTGATTATGTTGAGACTTTCTATAATAAAATCAGGCTGCATTCCAAGCTCGGATACGATAGTCCAGAAAACTATGAAAAATCGAGAAAATCAGCGTAACTGCGTGTCTGCTGAAGCTGGGACAGGTCAAAAGACCATTGAAAAAGAAATTATACGAAAATCATTAACATGAGTAAATTGTATTAGCAACTTAATATTATGTTACTGGATAAAAATAAAACGTTGTGGTAGAACACAATTTGACACTAAAATGGTATGAATTTTGTTGTATGGTTTACTGTTATATATTACACTATGATTTGTGTAGTTTTTCAAGTTAAAAATATGGATGATGGAGGGTTTTAAAAGTGAATGAAAAACATTTAGAAAGTTGGGCAATATACGAGGCTAATGTTCAAGCGTATAGAAGTAATTTTTTGCAATCACAATCTATATTAATAGCTGTAGGTGCAATTACATTGAATAAAAATTCCTTTTTAACTATTGCAATAGCGACCATTGCTTTGATTCAAATGTGGTATATATGGTTTAGAGTTATTTTAATTAGAACAAGAGTAGTTGATTATTATAAATTTGATATGCAAAATGAATTTGATAGTCAAGGCAATAAAACAGATCTGAAAAATAATAAAGATTTTTTAAGAGAAAACGATTATATTAGTAATAAAAAAAATAGCAACAATATAGTAATTAGGAGTGTCGTTAATCAAAATATGCAATGCCATAAAGATTGGAATAGAAAAGAGAAATTCAAGAATATGAGAGCAACAAGGAAAAAAATAGATCTCTATATTCCTATATCTTTAACAATAATATGGACATTTTTAGTTATTTATTCTTTCGTTTAAAATTTACTATACTTGGGGTTATGTGACAAGTCTCTACACATGTGTTATCCTTGTTTAGCGTCAAGTCACCTCTAACCATTGTTTTGCAGGCTTACACAGTATCTTTCAAAGTGTGACGAAGCAATGGTGCGAAAAGCGTTAGGGTTTATTTGTAGAGGTATGTATTATTGCTTTTTTGCAGGGACGTATCGGTGTTTTGGGGGTATATGCAAAATATAAAAAATAGACAGTAAGATTAAATTCCCCAATGTATGCGTAAATTCATCATATTGCTATAATAATATGTCCTAATGCTTTTTTGCCAAACAGTTTCCCCCTAATAAAATAAGACCCCCCTTACTCCCAAAAAAGAGTGTTCAAAGTGGGAATAAATAATAATTGGAAATTATATTAGACCATTAAATTATAATAGTGGACTAATTTTAGATTATCATATACATAGAGTGCATTGCTTGCTTCAATAACGTTTCCTGAGATCTCATTATGAATGTAACACGAAGAAATGGAGATAATTATGCTGACGGCAATAATGCCGCTAAAATTTAATTTACGATTTTTTATATCTTGACAAATTTCGATAAAATGAATATACTAAAAATAAGAAAGTATTTATCTATGTAAAATTTACACTATTTAGGAGATTCATATGAATAAACTGATGGGGTTTTACGAATTAAAAAATTCTTCTTTGCCTACAGTAAAATGGCAGGAATACCATGAGGATTCTATATTAGATGAAAATTTACTATGGACAGTGAGAACAGCCGTTATAAAAGGCGATGATTTAAATTTGCCGCGTTTAGTTGGAGAAAATTCATTCATTGCTAGGGAATTCGCTAATAAGATTTCACGAGATATAAACAATAAAGGCATAGTTATTTACTATCCATATTTTATAGCGCAAAAAAGTGGTACTTTAAATGTATTTAGCGACCATACAGTAATAGAAGCGGTAAATAATGATTTATGGAATTTAGTAACTTATTCTGAAAGAGAAGTTACAATTATAATTGATTCGGGAAAAGCTTCATATGATGGAAATGAGGAATTTTTGTCGATGGATGAGCTCGCTGAAATAACTTCTTATATAAAAGATATTCGTTACAGATTTAAAGATTTTATATTTGAAGGGAAAAGTGTACTACTAGAATGGAGCTTTGCATATAATTGTGATATAAATAAAAATAAAATTGGTGATAAATATTTGGTTTTCTATGAAGCAAGAATTGTGTAACGCTATATTTTCAGATGGCTTTTATTCAAATAAAAATTATGTCATGAGGATTTTGTTGACAATAGGTGTTATATATGTTATAATAATACCTATTATTGTAACTATTTAGTTATTGAGACATACCTGTTCTGGACAAGCTATAGTAGGTTAACCTTTGTATTTGATTAATCATATTATGAATTACAGAGATTAAACAATGGAAATTTGTTTTATCATATAAATAAAAATTTAGGAGAGAAATCAATGTTTAGTGAAGAAATTGTAAAAGAGTATGAACAAAAGGCGGCTGAATTGCTTAAAGAAAAGGATTTATATTTTTTGCCGATAGATATAGCTAAACTTGTAAACGATAATGATTTTTTGGTTCAAAAGATGGTTTTAGACAATGATACTGCCGGTATGCTGCTGGTTGATGATAAAAATACGATACTTAATACCGGCAGTAATAAAATTATTATTTTAAATAAAAATTGCGATTATGAAAAATTAAGATTTATTACTGCTCATGAATTTGCGCATTTTATTCTGCATAAAAAACTGGAAACTCAATTCGCGCATAGAGATATTAAAAATCAGTCAAGCAAAGAAGAATACGAAGCGGATTTTTTTTCCAGATGCTTATTAATGCCCAGAGATTTAATCTTGCAGAATATTAAAAATTTTAAAGAGCTCAAGCAGAATTTAACTTATGAGGAGATAATAGAATATATTGCAAAGATTTCTAATGTTAATTTAAAAAAAGCTCGTATAAGATTTGAAGAATTGCAAGGTGATATTATATCGCTCGGGGTAGGTGTATGAAAAACAATAATGCATTTGATTTTATATTAAAAAAATATATTGCAGGATTGTATTCAGCAGAAACTATTAAAAAGGATTATGATTATAAAAAGGATAACCAAAAGCAATTATCTGAAAGAGATTTGCTTTATACAGGTTTATTACATGAATATATAATATCATATAAAAAATGCCACAGGAATAAAGAAAAATTCAAATGGGCTTTTTTTATTATAACGATGTTATGTCTGGTTAGCTTAATAATATCATGCTTTATAATTATTATTAAAATATACAGTAAATCTACAGAAGAAATGGTAGCGGCTATGCCTATTTTGATTTCGGCAATTGTTAGCATAATAAGTTCAATTATAATTCTGCCTATAACTGTAGCTAAATATTTATTTAATAAAGAAGAGGACAAGCAAGTATCTGATTTGATTATTCAGATGCAATCGCATGATTTGGAAAACAGGAAATTAATAGGCAATTATGAGAGCATTGATCAAAAAGATGATAACAATAGTGTTTGATAGAAATGAGTGTGATTAAATGGATATAAATAAATTGCTGGGTTTTTATAAATTAAAAGTATTAGGTTTATCAGGTTTACCATATGCCGAATGGAATGAATATCATGAAAACTTACATATAGATGATAATAATTTATGGACTTTAAGAACGGCAACTATATCCGATGATACGGAACTGCCATATGCTATTGCCTTAACATCAAAAGAATTGCATGAAAAAGCTAAGGAATTTAAGAAATATTTTGATAAGAAAGGCTTGGATTGCCTGATAATTTACTATCCGTATTTTATTGCTAAAAAAAGCGGTACTTTAACTATATCTAATAAAAACACAATTATTAAAGCTACTGAGGATGATTTATGGAATCTATTAAAATATGGAAATATAAATGTTACAGTTATAAAAAATCACAAACAAATTATAATTGAAGGTGAAAATCAATTCTTGTCAAAAGAAGAAATAGAAGAATTATTAAGATATGGTAATATTATTGCGAGGGGACTTAAAGATGAACTGGGGTCCGATAAGAATATATTGCTTGAATGGAGTTATGTTTATAGATCCGATTCTTATAAAAAACCATTGGAATTCGATGGCTTGAAATTTTATATGCTAAAGACTTTTTATGAAAATGATAAGTGCGGATAAAATAAAAAATAATTCAGGGGTTATATGAAACAAATAGGCATATAACCCTTGATAATTTATTACTCTGTGGGTTTTAAATTAACAGTCATTCGAAGATTTTTTGTTTTTAAAGCTGAGATATCGCTGTTTTCTTTTTTCAAATTCGCATTTTTCTTCTTCTGTTGCAAGCTCAAGCTGAGGAACATCGCAGGTGTGACCATTTGAATCCAAAGCGACAAAAGTAAAATACGCAGTAAGTGCTATAATCGGCGGCGTGTCTGTTTGCATATCCTCAACTTTTACCGTTACATTGATTTCCATAGAGGTTCTGCCTGTGAAAACCATTTTAGACTCACAAATTACAAGCTGACCTACAAAAATAGGTTTATAAAAAATAAGCTCATCTACTCTTAAAGTTACGACATTAGAATTAGCGTGCCGCATAGCTGTTACGCCGGCGCAGGTATCCATCATTTTCATTATTTCACCGCCGTGAACATTTCCGGCAGGATTAGCCTGACTGGGCTGCATAACATCGGAAATGATAGATATGGATTGACTTATTTTTTTAGTTTTCATAAAAGCTTCCTCCTGATGCTGTAATTATACATTTAAATCCTGCGGTCGCTCCTTAACTATTCCAAAAGCATATAATAATGCCTTAACAATACGTTCGGATGCCTTTCCGTCACCATATGGGTTTGCTGCGTGCGCCATATTATCATACTCATTTTTATCGGTAAGCAAGGCAGAAGCAAGGTTATATATAACATCAGTATCATAGCCTGCAAGCTTAGCGGTTCCGGCAGCTATAGCTTCCGGCCGTTCGGTTTCACTGCGCAAAACCAGTACAGGTTTTCCGAGAGCCGGAGCTTCCTCCTGAAGCCCGCCTGAATCTGTCATTACCATATAGCAGCGTTTCATTAAATTATGCAGTTCATCAACATCAATCGGGTCAATCAAATGTATGCGTTTATGACCTGAAAGAATTTCAAATACTGTATCACGAACAGCAGGATTTAAATGAACAGGATAAATTATTTCAACATCCTCAAAATCTTCAACAATTTTTCTGATAGCTGTGCAGATATTTCTAAGCGGCATACCTAAATTTTCTCTGCGGTGAGCAGTAACTAAAACAACTCTGTTTTTATCATAGTCTATAATTTTAAGCTTTTCATCTTTAAATACATAATCAGGTTTAACAGTATATTTAATAGCGTCAATTACAGTATTCCCGGTAATATAAATAGCATCCCCGCTTATTGTTTCTTTTAAAAGGTTTTGTTTATTTGAAATAGTGGGTGAAAAGTGAAAATCGGCAATACTGCCGGTTAGTTTACGGTTCATCTCTTCAGGAAACGGCGAATATTTATCATAAGTACGAAGCCCCGCTTCAACGTGCCCAACTTTTATTTTATTATAAAAAGCGGCAAGACTTCCGGCAAGTGTTGTCGTGGTATCGCCGTGAACCAGTACAACATCGGGTTTTTCTGTCTGCATTACCTCATCTAAACCATTTAACGCACGGGTTGTAATTCCCGCAAGAGTTTGACGGTCTTTCATAATATTAAGGTCATAATCAGCCTTTATATTAAACATATCCATTACCATATCAAGCATTTGACGGTGCTGTGCCGTCAAACATACAACACTGTCTATGTATTCATTTTTCTGCAGTTCCAATACAAGGGGCGCCATTTTTATAGCCTCCGGCCTTGTTCCGAAAACCGTCATTACCTTAAGCTTATTCATTATTATCTTCTCCTTTGCTTTCTTCATTATTCGCGTCTTCTTTTTTATGATTGCGTTCAAGCGTAAAGCATACGGAAGTAATTAAAACAGGAATAACCGATGCAAGCAGAATTAACCCTTTAACAGGGCCTCTTCCCGCCATTACAACCGCACTTAAACCTAAAATGGAAGTTGCTGAATATAATATTGATACAGTTTGTTTTTGATTAAACCCCATATCGATTAGCCGATGATGTAAATGCCCTCGGTCAGCAGTCATAATAGGCTGATGATGAATGATGCGGCGAATTATAGCAAAGGCAGTATCAAATATAGGAAGTCCAAGCACGAGGAAAGGAATGACAAAGGAAATAAGAGCGTATCCTTTAAACGCGCCCTGAATAGACATTGTCGCAAGCATAAATCCTAAAAAGGTTGCGCCTGTGTCACCCATAAATATTTTCGCCGGATTGGTATTAAAGGGCAGGAAGCCTACGCAGCAGCCGACAAGCGCCGCGGAAAGCATTGCGAGCTCCATATTATTCATAATTAAAGCGATAAATAATATCGATAGAGACGCTATAGATGAAACGCCGGCCGCAAGCCCGTCCAACCCGTCGATAAAGTTAACCGCGTTTGTAATGCCGACAATCCAGATTACCGATATAATTTCCGTATAAGGAGAAGAAATTTCTATAATTTCTCCGAAAATAGGAAATGGATTTGTGAAAAATTTTATGGATAATCCAAAACTTACAGTAATCGCTGCTGCTATAATCTGGATTATAAATTTAAACTTTGCATCAAGAGATTTGCAATCGTCAAATATTCCAAGAGTTACAACTATAACGGCGCCTAAAAGCATACCTATAAGCTGCCGCTCAAGAGGAATAAAAACGATTACGCTTATAATAAACCCGTAAAACATGGCTAGTCCGCCCATGCGGGGAATTGGGTCTTTGTGCATTCTCCTCCCGTCCTTAGGTATGTCAATCGCTCCGATTTTTGCCGCAATCATTTTGGCAATAGGAGTGGACATGAACGTCATCAAAAAGGAAACTGCAAGTATAAATAGAATACTGTTATCTATATTTATTTGCATTGTAATTCACCAACCTTTAAATTATCACCTATTGTATAAAACCAATTTTTTTATATACCTTTGTTAATGTTCTTTTTGCCACGTCGTGCGCTGTTCTCGCGCTTTTAATATATATTTCGCTTAAATAATCCTTGTTGTTCATATAATAAGTGTATTTCTCCTGGATCGGTTTAAGATGGCTCGCGACAGCCTCGCCTACGGCAAGCTTAAAATCTCCATAGCCTTTGCCGTCAAATTCTTTTTGTGTTTCTTCTATGGTTTTTCCTGTTACACAGCCATATATGGATATAAGATTATTAATTCCGTCTTTGCCTTCGCGATAAACAATATCCTTATCGCTGTCCGTAACAGCGCGTTTAAATTTGCGGATAATTGTATCAGTGTCATCTGTAAGTGAAATATAGGCGTTAACATTATCATCGGATTTGGACATTTTAGCCGTAGGATTTTGCAGGCTCATGATTTTAGCGCCAACCTTTGGGATGAAAGGCTCGGGAATTTTAAATACGTCTCCGTATATTCCGTTAAAACGCCCTGCCACATCACGGCATAATTCAAGGTGCTGCTTCTGGTCATGCCCTACCGGCACCAAATCAGTCTGATATAAAAGTATATCGGCAGCCATTAACACCGGATATGTGAAAAGCCCGGTATTGACATTATTCTCGTGTTTTGCGGATTTATCTTTAAACTGTGTCATCCTTGAAAGCTCACCAATCTGTGTATAACAATTAAGTATCCATGCGAGCTCCGAATGCTGATGAACATGGGACTGAAAGTACAATAAGCTTTTTTCAGGGTCAACTCCGCAGGCAAGCAGCAATGACATAAGCTGGATAGAACGCGCTCTGAGTTCTGCGGGTACCTGCCGTACCGTTATGGCGTGCAAATCCACAACAGTGTAAAAACATTCATATTCATCCTGCAACTGGGCCCAGTTTTTAATCGCTCCGATATAATTACCCAATGTAATCATACCCGAGGGCTGAATTCCGCTGAAAATTCGTTTCTTCTTTTCTGTTTCCATACTATAGTACCTCTGCAAGCGATTTTATTGCGGTTTCGATTTTATCTTCCGGAACAAGAGAATAGTTTAGTCTGAAAGTGTTCATCGGTTTATTAATATCAATCATAAAAGTATGTCCCGGTACAAAAGCCACTTTATTTGCCGTAGCCTTTTTCATAAGTTCTATTGAATTAGTTCCCTCAGGCATTGTGCAGAAAAGGAACAGGCCGCCTTCCGGACGGGTATATGCGCAATACTTTGGGAAATACTTATCCATCGCTTCAAGCATCTTAGCGCATTTTCTGCCGTAAAGCTTGCGGATTCCCGCAATATGTTCGTCAATTGAATAACGCGTCATGTATTCCGCGGCCATCATTTGATTAAGAATCGGAGTGTGAACGTCATTAACCTGTTTAACTACAACGATTTTTTCTATAATATCCTTGTGAGCCGTAACCCAGCCTAAACGCAGACCGGCGGATAATATTTTAGAGAAAGAGCCTACATAAATTACCCTGCCTTCCGTATCCATTGATTTTATAGTGTCGGTCGGCTCGCCTTTGAAGCGAAGCTCGCCATAGGGATTATCTTCCATAATAAATACATTATATTTTGAAGCAAGCGCAAGCAGTTTATGCCTTTTTTCATTACTCATTGTTATTCCTGTTGGGTTTTGAAAGGTTGCTATTGTATAAATTAATTTAATATTTTCGGTTTTTAAAAGCTCCTCCAAAGCATCTAAATCCATTCCGTCTTCCAGAACCGGTACACCGAAAAGCTTAGCGTTATATGAACGCGCGGAATTAAGCGTACCTATAAATGAAGGCTGTTCAACTATTATTCCTTCACCATCGTTTACAAGAACTCTCATTGTTAAATCAAGCCCCTGCTGACCTCCGCTTGTTATTATTGTATCATCATATTCCTTTGAACTGTTAACTGATATCATACGACCCTTAACAATTTCACGCAGAGGAGTATAACCTTCCGTTACACCGTATTGAAGTGCTATTTCAGGCTTCTGGGTCAGAAGCTCTTTAGCAATTTCTGCAAGCTCTTTATGCGGAAAACTTTCAGGAGCGGGTGAACCGCCTGCAAGTGAAATAATATCGGATTGCCCGAGAAGCTTAAAAATTTCTCTGATTGCGGACGCTTGCAAATCGCTGACCCTATCCGCGAAAATGTTTTTTGTTTCCATTATAATTCTTCCTTTCAAATATTTATATTTCTGTATCGTCAAAACCGAAACTTTTCATTAAATAATCGTTGTTGCGCCAATCGTCCTTGACTTTAACCCAAAGCTCTAAAAACACCTTTGATTCAAGCATTGTTTCAAGCTCAATACGCGACATCATACCGACTTTTTTGAGCATTTCGCCTTTTTTTCCGATTATAATACCTTTATGACTTTCTTTTTCACAATAAATATTGGCGCTTATTTTAATAATCTTTTCTTCTTTTTTAAATGTTAAAATTTCAACCGCAACCCCGTGCGGAATTTCCTGATCAAGTAGATTCAGCATTTTTTCGCGTATTATTTCAGCTGCAAGCCCGCGTTCGTTAACATCTGTTACCATATCCGCAGGGTAAAATTCCGGCCCCGGTTCAAGCAGTTTTTCAATTTCCTCGGTGCAAACATTTACTCCGTCGCCTGTTTTAGCGGAAATCGGAATTGTTGCCTCAAAATCAAAAAGGGAATTGTATTCAGCTATCTGCGTAAAAAGCTTTTCTTTAGCAACTTTATCAATTTTATTGATAACAAGAATTGACGGAAGTCCGCCGCTTTTTATCTTTTCGATAATTTCCTTTTCGGTATTTGTTATTTCTTTATCGGCAGATGTTATAAATAAAACAATATCGGCTTCATAAACAGTGCCGGTAGCGGCGTTTACCATATATTCGCCGAGTTTATTGTGAGGCTTATGAATACCCGGCGTATCAATAAAAATCATTTGGCTGTTTGGGGTTGAATGTATAGCAATTATTCTGTTTCTTGTGGTTTGCGGTTTATCTGAAATAATAGCTACCTTTTGCCCTACGATATGGTTTATAAGCGTGGATTTGCCTACATTCGGTAATCCCAGAACGGCAATAAATCCGGATTTAAATTCTTTCATATAAAGCTCCATTCCGCCGCCAAAACCGGCGGCACATAAATTTATAAAATTTTTCTCTTTTCATCCGCGGCTTTGCAGAGGAATGAAAAGAGCTTCAATTTCGCATCTGCCTGATTGCGAATATACGCTTTCGCAAACATATGGCAGGCGACGTTAATTTGGTTAGTTTGAAAGAATATACCGTTTCTTTCAAACTAAGCTCCATTTCTTTTTGTTTTAACGGATAAAATAAATACTAAACTGATTATTATATATATTATTACACAAATCAAAAACAAAGGTTTTTTAAAAAATGTCAGCAATTCGAGCAGTTTTTCAGGTTTATACAGTATTATTAAACCCACAACTGCCGACATTACCGAAGCGGTTAGCGTACCTGCGGCGCCCATATCCTTTGCTTTGCCTGCGAGAGGATTATATTCCTTAATTACGCTGTCAATTGCATTTTCAATGCTGCTGTTTATTAATTCCGAAATACATACAATTGATAAGCAAATTATAATAATTGATAATTCAATTTTACTAAGCCCCGCAAAAAAACTATAAACAACAACGGGAGGTATAAATGTAATCGCGACACGCATATTACGTTCTTCTTTTACCGCGTACGCAAATCCTGTTATAGCGTTTTTAAAGCTTTGCTGTAATGTTTGCTGTTTATACATGAAAATACCTCCTGTTTATAAAGGCTTTTTGGAAGGAGTTCCGGCTTTGCGGGGATAAATTTTGGGACATGGCTTTACTTTTTTTATTACTACAATATTATGTGATAAATTCGTAAAAGGTACACATACCTTTATAACTTCTTTGATTTCTCCGCCTAGCTTGGACAAAGCGTTCCCGGATTCCTCAAGTTCGTCGCCGACTGACGGCCCTTTAAGCGCGATGAAAATTCCGCCGACCTTAACGTACGGCAGACAGTATTCAATCAAAACGGACATATTAGCAACAGCTCTGGATAAAGCAACATCAAATTTTTCCCGATAGCCGGGATTTTGCCCTCCGTCCTCCGCCCGTGAATGCACAAGGGTTACATCTTCGGTATTCGTATCTTTTAAAACGGAATTTATAAAATTAAGCCTTTTCGCAAGAGAATCTAAAAGTGTCAGCTTAATATCATTTCTTACAAGCTTAATAGGAAGCCCGGGGAAGCCCGCGCCGCAGCCTACGTCAATTACGCTTGCGTTTTTTTCTATTAAACCGGCTGAAACAGGAGTTATACTATCCAAAAAATGCTTAGTTATAATTTCTTCCGGGTCTGTAATCGCAGTTAAATTAATTTTTTTATTCCAATCGATAAGAAGCTCCATATATTTTATAAAATTATTTAAGCCTTCATCTGTTATGGGAATATTTAATTCATCGCACCCTTGTTTTAATAAATTTATCATAAAGCTTTACCCTTCTGTTCTAAATATATTAACAGCACAGCGATATCCGAAGGAGATACACCTGATATTCTTGACGCCTGCCCAACAGAAGCAGGTTTTATTTTGGCGAGCTTCTGCCTTGCCTCAATTCTCAGCCCTTGTATTGAAAGATAATCTATACCGGCGGGAAGCTTTTTGGATTCGAGCTTTTTAAACTGCGCAACCTGCGCGTACTGCCGTTTAATATAGCCCTCGTATTTAATTCGTATTTCTACTTGCTCGGTAATCTGTTTATCAAGCTCGGGCATATCGGTAAGCCCATATAAATCATTATATACAATCTCAGGGCGGCGTATCAGCTCATCTGCGCGTATGCCTGTTTTTACAGGTGTGCTTTGCTTTTGCTCTAAAAATTCATTTAGCTTTTTTGTGGGTGACAGGATAAGCTTGTGCAGACGATCCATCTCGTTTTGAATTTCTGATTCCTTTTGTTTGTACTTTTCGTAACGCTCATCGCTTATAAGTCCAATTTCGTGACCAATCGGAGTAAGCCGGGCGTCGGCATTATCCTGCCTTAATATAAGCCTGTATTCGCTTCTTGATGTCATCATACGGTAGGGCTCTGATGTTCCTTTTGTAACAAGGTCATCAATTAGTGTTCCGATATATGCTTGTGAACGTTCTATAATTAAAGGCTCTTTATTTTTAATTTTTAACGCCGCGTTTATTCCGGCAATAAGACCTTGCGCTCCTGCTTCCTCATAGCCTGAAGTACCGTTGAATTGACCTGCTCCGTATAAACCCGCAAATTCCTTGAATTCCAAAGTGGGGTAGAGCTGCGTGGGGTTTGCGCAGTCATATTCTATCGCATATGCCGCACGCATTATTGTTATATTTTCCATACCCTTCATGCTGCGCATCATCTTAAGCTGAACCTCTTCCGGCAGGCTGGTGGACATTCCCTGAACATACACCTCTTCGGTAGAAAGCCCCATAGGTTCAATAAAAACCTGATGGCGTTCTTTATCCGCGAAGCGTACGACCTTATCCTCAATTGAGGGGCAGTATCTTGGGCCTACGCCTTTTATAACTCCTGAGTATAAAGGCGAACGGTGAAGGTTTTCTTTAATTATGTTATGTGTGTTTAAATTTGTATAAGCAAGAAAGCAGGATACCTTGTTTTTTAAATTTTCTCTCGGTGTTTCGAAAGAAAACGGAATAATCTCATCATCGCCGGCCTGCTCCTCCATCTGGGAGGTGTCAATTGACGCGGCTTTAACCCTTGCGGGTGTACCCGTTTTAAAACGCATAAGCTCCATTTTGCGCTCGCGAAGACAATCCGATAATTGATTTGAAGGAAACATTCCGTCCGGACCGCCGCTGTAGTTTACCTCTCCGATAATTATTTTAGATTTTAAATATGTTCCAGTAGCGATAACTACAGCGCCGCATTCATAAACTCCGCCTGTATGGCTGACTACGCCCCTTACACTGTTATCGTCATTAAATAATATTTCTATAATTTCCGCCTGCCTGATATCCAAATGTTCCTGAAGCTCTAAACGATGCTTCATTTCCTCGGAATATCTGCGGCGGTCGATTTGCGCGCGAAGTGAATGTACTGCAGGGCCTTTGCCGCGGTTTAGCATGCGGGACTGTATGAAGGTAGCGTCGGCAGCCTTGCCCATTTCGCCTCCTAAAGCGTCAAGCTCCCGAACCAGATGTCCCTTTGCCGTACCCCCGATATTAGGGTTGCACGGCATATTTGCCACGCTATCCAAATTTATTGCGAACATAATAGTTTCGCAGCCGAGCCGTGCTGACGCCAAAGCCGCCTCACAGCCGGCATGTCCGCCGCCTATGACTACTACGTCATATTTTCCTGCATTATATTGTTGCATAACTTAAGTAACCTTTCCGGCTCACAAACTATATGGAAATTCAAGCTTATCGTGAGCCTGATAAGCTATTTTTACGTTATAATCCAATGTCATAATAATTCCGTCTTCAATTGGTTTTTCATAATAGTTTTTCCTTACTCCTACGGGTTTAAATCCAAGCTTTTCATATAGGCTTATGGCAATATTATTGCTTTTTCTTACCTCAAGCGTAACAAACGCGCAGCCTTCGTTTTTGCAATGTTCAATAACGGATTCTATAAGAGCTTTTCCTATACCGTTTTTCCTGTATTCCTGTTTTACGGCAACATTGGTAATATATCCTTCGCCCAATATTACATGTACTCCGATATATCCCGCCGCAATATCATTTTCAAAAGCTACAAAATAATGCGCTACCTGTGAAGCGAGCTCTTGTTCAAACGCTTCCGCAGACCAAGGCATAGAAAAGCATTCTTTTTCAATTTCTGTAATTTGGGGAATATATTCTGGTCTTAGAACATCAATTTTCATCGTTTTCAACCTTTTTTTTAATTAATAAAATCTGTTTTTCAATTTCCTTTGCGGTTTGTCTGTAAATTTCAAGGCTGCCTCCGAACGGGTCGGATATATCTTTGTTTTCGCCTGCGTATTCTGATATGGTAAAAACCTTTTCACTTGTAATACCGCTTTGCAGCAAAAATTCCTTATGCTCTCTTGTCATAGTTAAAATGATATCAGCCTTATTTACAATATCTTTTGTAAGCTGCGTCGGGTGATGGTTTGAAATATCAATCCCCATTTCTTTCATTGCTTCAAGGCTGTTATCGCTGACCTTTTCGCCATGAGCGAATATTCCGGCGGATAAAGATACAGCATCTATTTTATTTTTTTTAGCATAATAATTAAACAAGCCTTCAGCCATAGGGCTTCGGCAGGTATTGCCGCTGCATACAAATAAGAAATTTTTCAATATAAGCTCCATTCCGCTGCAAAAGACAGCAAAAACTTCAATTTTATATAATCGTATAAATTATATCATACATTTTGTCAAATTTCAACTAATAATACTATAAAATTAGAAAGGGCAAAAAATTTGATGTTATTGTATATATTTCACAATAAAATAGTAAAAAATATGTCAAAAATCCATATAATAAACCTGTTGTAAAATAAAAAATAATATGTTATAATATATGAGTACCGCAATGTTCAAATAATAAATTTCATCTTCCCTCCTTATTTTTGCCACCTCCCGTTGAGGTGGTCTTTTTTTTGGAATCAGATATTATTATATACAAAAATAGATTAAACATAATAACATGAAGTAAAAGAGGTTGAAAAATGGATACATTATACCATAAGCTTCATAAAATAAGTGAAAAAAACAAAATTTCATTTCATATGCCGGGGACAAAAGGCGGAACAGCTCTTCCTGTAAAATATTTAAAAGATGTATTTAAAATAGATTTGACAGAACTAAGATTAACTGATAATTTATACGCTCCGACAGGAATTATTAAACAGGCTCAGAACGAGGTTGCACAGATTTATAAAGCAAAAAATACCTTCTTTCTTATTAACGGCACAAGCGGAGGAATTATCGCAGCGATAGGTTATTTATCTTCATTAAATAAAAAAATACTAATCGATAGAAATTGCCATGTATCAGTAATTAACGCTTTAAGTCTATTTAAAATCAAACCTTTTTTTGTTATGCCCGAATATAAGCAAAGCTATGGGCATATGGGATGTGTAAATGCTGAAGAGTTAGAAAAAATATTATTAGAAGAAAAAGATATAGGCGCAGTTTTTATAACATCTCCTAATTATTACGGGTGGACTGCGGATATTAAAAAAATATCAAAAATATGCAGAAATCACGGAATTATTCTATGTGTTGACGCTGCCCACGGCGCTCATTTCCCTTTTAGCGAAAAGCTTCCCGACTCGCCTGTTACCTTGGGCGGAGACATAGTTTTAATGAGCGTTCATAAGACTATGCCGGCTCCGACTCAAACGGCTGTTATGCATATATCAGAAAATATTGACGCAGTAAAAATGAAAAATTGGATTAATATGTTCCAGACTACAAGCCCGTCTTATATATTTATGGCATATATTCATCTTGCGGTTGAATATATGAATCAGAACGGTGAAAAGATTTATGATGAATTATATGAAAATATAAATAGAATACCGGAAAATATAAACATAATTAAAAATGATGCATTTAAGGATTTCTCCAGGATTGTTATTAATACAATTCCTATAGGAAGAACGGGCTATGAGCTATCGGATTTTCTCTACAATTATTATAATATTGAAGTAGAAATGGCGGATTTATATAATGTAGTCTGCATTGCGGGAGCAGGAAACACAAAACAGCATTTTGAAATCTTATCTGAGGGATGCACAAAATTTATTAATGAGTTTAAAAGCTCGCCGCTTAAAATCTTGCCTCCTCCTCCATATTCTTATTATGAATGTGTACCGGGCGATATTTTATATGCTGAAAAGAAAAAATGCAGGCTTGACTTAAGCATAAATAAAATTGCGGGAGAGCAAGTATGCGTATACCCTCCGGGTGTTCCGGTTGTTCTGCCCGGTGAGGTAATAACAAAATCCGCGGTTCAATATATTAATGAGGTGAAAAGCGCTGGCGGAACAGTTATCGGAGAGGAAAACGGCTTTATAAATATAGTTAGTTTGTGATATTGCACAAAATTGTTAAAGTAATTTTATTAAAATTAGTTGTGAATAAATATTGAAATTTTCAATCTTTATGATATAATGTAATCGTATTGTAATCGTTTACATTAAAAAGGAGGCGTATATGGTTAACATTACTGATGTAGCACGTCATGCAGGTGTATCAGTAGCTACAGTGTCAAGGGTGATAAATAACAGCAGCTCGGTTATAGCGGAAACAAGGGAAAAGGTTTTAAAATCTATTGAAGAACTGGGTTACAATCCAAATGGAGTTGCCCGCAATCTTCGCAGAAGGAACACAAAAATTATAATTGTTATACTTCCTTCAATTACAAACACCTTTTATTCCAAGGTTGTAAGAGGCATTGAGGATAGAGGGAGAATAAATGGATATAATGTTTTGCTGTGCACAACAGGAAATGATAAAAAACTAGAAATGCTGTATTTAGATATGATTAAAGCGAAGCAGGCGGACGGGGTTATTTTTATGTATTCTACCTTGAATGAAAATGAGCTTCGGCAGTTTGGCATGCTGTATCCCTCGGTGCAATGCAGTGAATATAAAGAAAATACAGGGATTCCATATGTCAGTATTGACAATATACTGGCTGCCTCAGAGGTTACAGAGCATTTTATATGTGACGGGCACAAAAATATAGCGATGATCAGTGAAAATAAAGTAGGTTCGTCGTTGCTGCGACAGCAGGGATATTTAAATGTGCTTCATAAATATAATATGACCGATTTGATTGAATATGGAGATTATTCATATAACAGCGGTTATAAGGCTACTCAGAATATTCTTCAAAAGAAGCCGGATACAACTGCTATTTTCGCAATAAGCGATATAATGGCTATGGGAAGTATGAGGGCCTCTATTGATATGAATTTAAAAATTCCGCAGGATATTGCCGTAAGCGGCTTTGATAATATATTATTTTCACATATGTTTTCTCCAGAGCTTACAACTATATCACAGCCGAGATATCAAATGGGCGAAAATGCAATGCGGCTGTTAATTGAGCAGATAGACCAGGGAAAACGTAATCAGGATAATATAATTATGCAACATAAATTAATAATAAGGGAATCATCAAAATTTAAAAGGGGAGACTAAATATGATAAAAGTTACGGTGTGGAATGAGTTCGAGCATGAAAAGACAGATGAGAACGCAAAGGCTGTGTACCCGGACGGAATACATAGTTACATTGCCGGTTTTTTGAAATCTGATGATATTACGGTACGAACAGCTACTCTGGATATGCCTGAACATGGCCTGACTGACGAGGTGCTTGCGGATACAGATGTTCTTATATGGTGGGGACATATGGCTCATGAAAAAGTATCGGATGAAGTTGTATCAAAGGTTTATGAATGTGTTTTAAAGGGCATGGGATTAATTGTTCTGCATTCAGGACACCATTCGAAACCATTCAAAAAATTAATGGGAACTACCTGCAATCTTAGCTGGAGAGACGGCGACCGCGAAAGAATCTGGTGCTGCAACCCTGCGCATCCAATTGCGCAAGGCGTGCCGTTGCAATTTGAGCTTCCGCAGGAAGAAATGTACGGTGAGTTTTTTGATATTCCAAAGCCTGATGATATAATATATTTAGGCTGGTTCAGAGGCGGCGAGGTATTCAGAAGCGGTTGTACCTTTACCCGCGGTTACGGAAAGATATTTTATTTTCAGCCCGGGCATGAAACACACCCGACATACCATAATGAAAATGTTCAAAGGATAATTAAAAATGCAGTTAATTGGGCAAAACCGGGGTATAAGCTTGATAAACTGGACTGTCCACATGCAAAAATACCTCTTGAAACAAACATATAAATTAATAATATAGCCTAAATGGCGGATTGGAGCGATATTATGAAACTGGGAGTTCTAACAGTAGCAACTTATGACAAATCCTTGGAGGAAGCGGCAAAATATTTAAGCAGTCAAGGTGTTCAGACCTTAGAAATAGGCGCGGGAGGGTATCCCGGAACCACACATTTAAACCCGGATGAATTACTGGGAAATGAAGCGAAAATCGCTGAAATTAAAGCAATGCTTGAAAAGTATAATTTAAGCGTTTGCGCGCTTAGCTGTCATGGAAATGCGGTGCATCCTAAAAAGGAAATAGCTGACAAATTTCAGGCTGATTTTGAAAAGACGATACTGTTGGCAGAAAAAATGGGTATTAATACTATTGTTACATTTTCGGGCTGCCCGGGCGGATCTAAGGACGATAAAATGCCTAACTGGGTAACATGTCCATGGCCTGAGGATTTTTTGGAAATATTGGATTATCAATGGAATGAAGTGCTTATACCTTACTGGAAGGAAGCCGTAAAATTTGCTAACGCTCACGGCGTAACCAAAATAGCGCTTGAAATGCATCCCGGTTTTTGCGTATATAACGCGGAAAGCTTATTAAAGCTTCGTGAAGCAGTTGGGGATACAATCGGCGCAAACCTTGACCCAAGCCATTTAATCTGGCAGGGGTGCGATATAGTTGCGGTTATCCGCAAGCTTGGCAAAGCTATTTATCACTTCCATGCAAAGGATACAAAGGTTGATGATTTAAACACCGGAGTTACAGGTGTTCTTGATTTAAAACATTACGGCGATGAAATAAACCGTTCATGGATATTCCGTTCAGTTGGATACGGGCATGATATGCAGTTCTGGAAAGATGTTATCAGCAATCTGCGAATGGTCGGCTATGACGGCGCAATCAGCATTGAGCATGAGGATAGCTTAATGTCCGGCGATGAAGGTTTAAGAAAAGCAATATCTTTCCTCAAGGATGTTTTGATTTTCGATAAAAAAGAAGGAATGTGGTGGGCTTAGCCGCAAAAGAAAGGGATTTTAGGTTATGAAGGTTTATGGTTTGGGAATTATAGGATTCGGTGGAATGGCAAATCATCATGTCGCAAATATAGCAATAAATGACAGATTGAAGATAGCCGGTATTTATGATATTGACACTCATAGGCAGGAGGTGGCGCTGGAAAAGGGCTTTAAGGTATATAAATCAGCCGAGGAACTGCTAAATGATGATAATGTTGATATTGTGCTTGTTGCGACGCCGAATAATTTCCACAAAATGTATTCTATACAGGCATTAAAAAAGGGCAAGGCTGTTATATGTGAAAAGCCTGTTACAATGAGCAGCGGCGAGCTTGCTGAAATTATGGAGGTTGCAAAGCAGGAAAACGGGATATTTACAGTACATCAAAACCGCCGAATGGATAAAGACTATTTAATGGTAAAGCAAGCCATTTCCGATGGACTGCTGGGTGATGTATTCTCGATAGAATCCCGCGTGCAGGGCGCCAGAGGAGTTCCTGAAGGCTGGCGTCAGTATAAGGTTGCCGGCGGAGGAATGTTACTTGACTGGGGAGTTCATTTGATTGACCAGATTATGATGATGATTCCAGAAAAGGTTGTATCGGTTTATACACATATGTTCAGTATAAAATATCCTGAGGTTGATGATTATTTCAAGCTTTTGTTCAGGTTTGAAAGCGGAAAATCGGCGCTTATAGAAGTTGGTACCTGTAATTTTATTGCATTGCCCAGATGGTATGCAGCGGGCGATACAGGTTCTCTCATAATAAAAGATTGGAATTGTGAGGGTAAGGTAATCCGGGCAAAGCATACCGAGGAGCAATGGGAAGAAGAAATTGTTTATACAAAAGCCGGCCCTACAAAAACAATGGCGCCCAGACGCAAGGATACAACTGAGGAAATTGAGCTTGTTGAACCGGATACAGATTATACTAAAACATATCAGAACCTGATTGACCGCATCGAAGGAAAAGCTGAAATTCTGGTAAAACCTGAAGAAGCAATGCGTGTCATGAAGGTTATGGAAGCGGCGTTTGAGTCGCATGAAACCGGCAAAGCGATAGAATTAAATATATAATTTTAAATAAAAAGGCGGTATCCCTCAATGTTGAGGGTTTACCGCCTTTTATAAAGGGTGTTAGTCGTTGCAGCAGCAACAAAGTATGATAAGTATGATGATTATCCAAAGTAGGCAGTTGTTGTTGTCGTCACCGAATAAATTGTTAAAACACATAATTTGTTAACCTCCTGAAAATTTAGTTAAGATGGGCTTTTCATAAAGCTATCCTCGATATTATAGTATTCTGATTTATAAAAAAGGTTACAAAATTTAAATAGCACAATCAAATTGTGTAATATGCACAAAAAAAATTGGGTATAATCAGGATATTTAATAAAAAAAATCACTGGAATTTTAATTTTAAAAGTAGTAGACTTAGAATATGTAAAAATGGGGAAGTATTTTTGAATAAATGGTATTGAAAGGTTGGGGAATATGAGAGCTATAATTACGGTTATAGGAACGGATACAATGGGCATAATAGCTAAAATAAGCAGTTTTCTTGCTGATAACCATATAAATATTCTTGATATATCACAAACAATAATGCAGGATTTGTTTACTATGATAATGCTTGTTGATTTAGAAAAATCGGATATTAAATTTGATGATACAACCGATAATCTGGATAAAATAGCGGCGGAAATTGGAGTTACTATAAGAATACAGCACGAAGATATATTTAACTCTATGCACAGAATATAGAAGGGTTGTGTTATCATTGATAAACCGTTATGAAATTTTAGAAACTATTAATATGATTTCTAAAGAAAATTTGGATATTAGAACCATTACAATGGGGATTTCGCTTGGAGACTGCGCAAGTGAGGACATAAACAGGTTATGTGATAAAATTTATGATAAAATAACAAAAAAAGCTGAGCGGTTGGTTAAAACAGGCGAAGATATTGAAAAAGAATACGGAATACCGATTATTAATAAAAGAATTTCAGTTACTCCTATAGCGCAGGTTGCGGCGGCAGCGGACGGAGATTATGTTAAAATAGCAAAAATAATGGATAAGGCGGCTACAGAGGTAGGCGTTAATTTTATTGGCGGATATTCCGCTCTTGTGCATAAAGGATATACAAAAAGCGACAGAAAACTTATAGAATCTATACCCGAAGCTCTTGCTGAAACAACATATGTGTGTTCATCAGTTAATATAGGAACTACAAAAGCCGGCATTAATATGGACGCAGTTGCGCAGATGGGGCATATAATAAAGAGAAGCGCTAATCTCACAGCCGACTCGGGCGGGACAGCCTGCGCCAAGCTTGTAGTATTCTGTAATGCCGTTGAGGACAATCCTTTTATGGCGGGCGCGTTTTTAGGCAGTGGAGAGCCGGAATGCGTTATAAATGTCGGAGTAAGCGGGCCCGGAGTTGTGCAGAGCGCCGTTAAAAAAATAGGGCCTGCAGCCTCATTCGGCGAAGTGGCGGAGATCATTAAGAAAACGGCGTTTAAAATTACCCGTATGGGTCAGCTTGTTGCGACTGAGGCTTCAAAAAGACTCGGCGTGGAATTTGGAATTGTAGATTTATCTCTGGCGCCTACTCCTGCAATAGGAGATAGCGTTGCGCATATTTTGGAGGAAATGGGTCTTGAAAAGTGCGGTACACACGGAACTACCGCCGCTCTCGCAATTTTAAATGACGCAGTTAAAAAGGGAGGAATTATGGCAAGCTCTTATGTCGGCGGATTATCCGGCGCGTTTATACCTGTCAGCGAGGATGCCGGAATGATAAGCGCGGTACAATGCGGAGCTTTGTCTTTAGATAAATTGGAGGCTATGACCTGTGTATGTTCGGTAGGGCTTGATATGATAGTTATACCCGGAGATACATCGGCGGATACTATATCGGCTATCATCGCAGACGAGGCTGCTATAGGTATGATTAACAATAAAACCACGGCTGTAAGAATTATACCCGCTCCAAATAAAAAAGTCGGAGATTTTGTTGAATTCGGCGGCTTGCTGGGCAAAGGCCCGGTAATGCCTGTAAATGAATATGGAAGCTCGCTTTTTATAAGCAGAGGAGGCAGAATACCTGCGCCTATTCATAGTTTGAGAAACTAATGGAGGTAGTAAAATGGAGAACCTGATTGAAAGGATTTTGGATTTAGAAAAAGAGGCTCAGAAGGTAATGGATGACGCTGATTTTGAAAAACAAAATATACAGGAAGATATAATAAAAGAAATAAAAAATTTGGAAGCTGAGCTTAACGCCAGAATGGAAAAAAAGATAAATGAAATAAAAGCAATGGAAGAAGAAGTGGCAAAAAGCCGTATTGCTGAAATTGAAAAAGGAACTCAGGAAAGCTTGGTAAGGCTTAAAAGCTTGTATCAGCAGCATGGAGACGAATGGGGAAATATGTTATTTGAACGATTGTTTAAATCCTGAAACAAACCAGTTAATTGGCGGAAAGGGATGAAGTAATGCTGTACAAAGGGATTTTAAAGTATGGCGCACTAACGACAAAGGTAGCCGGCATGACAGGCAAAATGCTAAGCATTGGCGATTATGAAGAGCTGGCAAATAAAAAAAGTGTTCAGGAAGCTGTAAATTATATTAAAACAAACACTGCCTACGGTGAAGTATTAAAAAGCGTAACAGGTGAAATTCATAGAGAAACTCTTGAAAACATACTTAAATATAGTTTATTTAATGATTATATGAAATTAATAAAGTATATTGGCAGAGATGATATGAGGTTCATCATAATGGCGATGAGCAGATACGAAATACAGATACTCAAAACTGTTATACGGAATTGTATAGAAAATAACAATACGGATAATTTTCTATACGGATTTCCTGAAGAATATGAAAACACGCTAAGCTTTAATTCTTCCAAGATGATTTCAGCCAAAAATATGGAGGATGTCATGGAAGCTTTGGAGGGAAGCCCATATTATAAAGTTTTATCTATTCTTTTTGCCCGCGGAGGCAAACCGACTTTATTTGAGATTGAAACAAATCTTGATATTTATTATTTTTCAACCCTTTGGAGAGTTATTGAAAGATGCTTTAAGGGTGAAAGCAAAAAACAGATGGAGGATGCAATCGGTACGGAAGCGGATATATTAAATATTCTTTGGATTTTCAGATGCAAAAGATATTATAATCTGCCTAATGAGCATGTTTACGCATTGCTTTTGCCGGTACGCTATAAACTATCTAACAAAACAATTCAAAATTTGGTTGAAACTACGGATTTTCAAGAATTTACAGGAAAACTTACAGGAACAAAATACGGTAAGATGGTTGAGTCGGGCTCGCGTACATTATATGAAAAGGTTATGATGAAATTAATAACCGATATTTTCAGAAAAATAAAAAACGTAAGCCCGTATAATATAACCACAGTGCTTGGATACATGTATGCAAAAGAGCTTGAACTCGAAAATATATGCTCTGTAATTGAGGGAGTCAGATATAGCTTAAGTAAAGAAAAAATTATGGAATATGTTATGTAGGCGGTGAAAAAATGGCGATAAAAAAAATGAACAGGATTAGCATCATTGGCCCTGTCGAGGAATTTGACTATGTTATGGATAAATATATTGTAGGAACAAATATCCATATAGAAGACGTTACAATGATGACAAAGGATACGGAAGGTTTATTCAGCTTTGAAGAAAGTAATCCTTATGCCGCAAAATACAGGAAAATAACAGATTTGTGCCAAACCATAAACCTTACTCCGGAATTTCTCGATACACCACAGAATATTGAAAAAATTCATATAGATGAGTATGTCGGCCGTATTAAGAAAGAATATACAGAATTTAAAAGCCTTAAGGAAGAAACCGAAACACTCATAAATGATAATCTTATACTCATAAAACAGCTTGAAACTATGGGAAACATAGACCATAAGCTTGAAAATATGTTTAAGCTTGAGTTTATGAGGTTCAGGTTCGGTCGTTTGACTAAAGATTCTTATATAAAACTAAAAACCTTTTTAAGTGATATGGAGTGTATTTTTGTTCCGGGTAAAGAAGAGGGCAGATATATTTACGGAATGTATTTAACTCCGCACGTTAAGGCTGATGATGTGGACGATGTATTCAGGAAGCTTAATTTTGAGAGAATAAGAATTTCAGATAAGGCTACGGGGACGCCCTACGAGGCAATAAAAAAGCTTGAGGAGGAAATCGTTGGATTTCGCCAGAAGTTATCAAAATTACTTGATGAAATGAACGAGTATATTGAAAATAACAAAGATGTAATTTTATCGTTATACAGTGTATATAAAAGAAAATACGATGTTTTTGCTCTTCGTGATTATGCGGTGCACACATCAGAGAGCTTCTATCTTGTGGGATGGGCTACACATCAGGATGCGGCAGATCTTGCGAAAAGGCTGCAATCCGACAGCGACAAGGTTATAATGAGTGAGATACTGGAGGAGGTTGATAGTTTCAACCCGCCAACTGTGCTTGAGAATCCTAAGATATTTAAACCATTTGAGTCGCTTATAAAAATGTATGCGTTGCCTTCATATAATGAAATTGATCCAACGCCAATTTTAGCTATAACTTATACAATTATATTCGGCATGATGTTTGGAGATATAGGGCAGGGGCTGCTTCTCTCGGCAATCGGCTGGATTTTATATAAAGTCAAAAAGATAGATTTAGGTGGGGTAATCGGCATGGTAGGATTATCTGCCGCCTTTTTCGGTGTTCTTTACGGAAGTGTATTTGGAAAAGAATTTCATGGGCTATGGATAAACCCTATGGAAAATACTTCAACGATACTTATTACAGCTATTATCGTCGGTATGGTGCTTGTAATAATGTCGATGGGTGTAAATCTTGCGAACTCAATTAAAACGAAGAACTGGGGAAGATTACTATTCGATCATAATGGTATAGCAGGAGTTATTTTTTATGTATCAGCGGTTGCGGTTGCGTATTTCAGCATGGTACATGGAATGAGTCTGCCGCTTGTAATATCAATTTTCCTTTTCGGGATTCCGCTTATAGTTATATTGTTAAAACAGCCGTTAACTAACCTGATAGAGCGGAAAAAATATTTTTTTGAAGGAAGCAAGGGTGAATATCTCACCGAAGGATTTTTCGAGCTTTTTGAGGTTATACTTAGTTATGTAACAAATACAATCTCATTTATAAGGATAGGGGCTTTCGCTTTAGTACACGCGGGCATGATGCTCGTTGTTTATACACTTGTAGGTATGATGGATAATTTCTCGGGCGGAATTGTCGCAATACTTGGAAATATATTTGTAATGGCGCTTGAAGCGTTCTTAGTAGGAATACAGACATTAAGGCTGGAATTTTATGAAATGTTCAGCAGATTTTTCAGCGGTGAGGGCAAACAGTTTGAACCGTTTGACATAAAAAAAATTAAATAATCGCCCTTTAAATTACTTAGGGGAAATATAGGAGGAAATAAAATGATATTATTAACAACAATTTTGCTTATTATGACAGTGGTGGTGCCGATAGTTATATATGTTCGCAGTGAAAAGGGTTTAAAGGCAAAAAAAGTTACAATGCTGACTAATATAGCTATGTTTTTTGTAAGTGTAATTGTAATCGGAATCTGTATGTTCACAGGTAACGCGTCGGCTCAGACTGCAGTTGCAGCTGTAAATCCGGCAGCGGGTTGGGGTTATATTGCCGTAGCTTTGTCAACAGGTTTTTCTACAGTAGGCGCAGGTATCGCGGTTGGAGCGGCTGCATCGGCAGCGCTGGGCGCACTTAGTGAAAATGAAAAAGTATTCGGTAAAGCTCTTATATTTGTTGCTCTTGCAGAAGGTATCGCGTTATACGGCGTGCTTGTATCCGTACTCATTTTGAGTAAGCTTTAAAATTATATTTTGGCGTAATGGCTGGAGGCTTAATATGAAAATGTATGTAATCAGTGATAATATTGATACGCTGACGGGCATGAGGCTTGCAGGAACTGAAGGTGTAGTTGTGCATGAAAAGCATGAACTGGAGGAAGCTCTCGCTAAAATTTTAGAGAATCAATCAATAGGAATATTGCTCATTACAGAAAAATTAGCGAAGACCTTCCCTATGGAGATCGCTCAAATAAAACTGGGCCGAAAGCTACCTTTAGTTATAGAAATACCCGACAGGCACGGAACAGGACGCACGCCGGACTCTATAACCTCATATGTTCGTGAAGCTATTGGCGTAAAAGTTTAGCTTCTAAAAAACATAATAAAAATGCGGAATGGAGAATAAGAATGGAGCATACGGAAAAAAAGCTGCAAACATTTAGAGAAACTGTACTAAAAGACGCTCAGCAAAAGAAAGACCAGATTTTAGACGAAATACAAAAAAACAGAAAAGAATCTCTTTCAAATGCTGAAAATGAAATTCTAAATAAAGCTTATAATACTATTCAACGTGAAAAAACCGCTATTATTAGATCGAAAAATGAAAGAATTTCAAAGGCGCTCGCCGACAGTAAAAAAGTTTTGCTGAAAGAACGCGAAAGTATACTTCAAAATGTTTTTGACTCACTATATAAAAGAATAGACGAATATCGCAAAACTGAAGAATATAAAAATCATGTTATTGAATTGGCGCAGCAGGGCATAAGAAGCGTTGGAGACGGAGAAGTTATAGTTTATCTTGATTCCCGTGACAAAGATTTGATTCAGCCGGTTAAGGAAGCTGCAAACTGCAACGTTGATATTGATAATATGGATATACTTGGCGGATGCAGAGTTATAAATAAAACTAAAAAAATAATAAGTGACAATTCGCTTACCGAACGCATTTCTGAAATAAAAGGAAGCTTTCTTGAAGAAACCGGATTGTTTATCTAAATGCGTCAAAGTACAAGTATTCGCCGAAAGGGATGAAGATGATGGCAAAAGGCACGATTTATGGTATAAACGGACCGGTTGTAAGAGTGCGCGGAATAAAAGACTTCTCAATGCTTGAAATGGTTAAAGTCGGAAAATTAGGCTTAATTGGCGAGGTTATTGCAATAAATGAGGATGACACTATTATACAGGTTTATGAATCAACGTCAGGTATAACACCGGGTGAACCTGTAATCGGTACGGGAAATCCGATGTCTGTTATGCTTGCGCCGGGTATTATAGGAAATATTTTCGATGGAATAGAAAGACCGCTTAAAGAAATTGAATTACTCAGCGGTAATGAATTTATTTCGCGAGGTATAGAAACACAACCGCTGGATGTTAATAAAAGATGGCAGACTGAAATATTAGTAAATAAAGGAGACATACTTACTCCCGGAAGTATTGTTGCGACAGTGCAGGAAACACCTTTAATTTTGCATAAGGTTATGGTACCGCCGAACATAAAAGGCGAGGTAACCTCCGTAGCGGACAGCGGAGAATATACTATTACTCAGCCTATTTTAACTGTAAAAGATGATAAGGGGCAATTATATGAAATTTCACTTATGCAAAGATGGCCTATAAGAAAACCAAGACCTTATACGCTGCGCAGACCGATTGAACAGCTTTTGCTGACAGGTCAAAGGGTTATTGATACATTATTCCCGATTGCGAAAGGCGGAACAGCAGCAGTACCCGGAGGATTCGGAACAGGAAAAACAATGACGCAGCACCAGCTTGCAAAATGGTCGGATGCTGATTTGATAGTTTATATAGGCTGCGGAGAGCGCGGTAATGAAATGACTCAGGTTTTGGAAGAATTCTCAGAACTTATTGACCCAAAAACAAACCGTCCGCTTATGGACAGAACTGTTCTTATCGCAAATACCTCTAATATGCCTGTTGCGGCTCGTGAAGCGTCAATATATACAGGTATTACTATTGCGGAATATTATCGTGATATGGGTTATCATGTTGCGATAATGGCAGATTCCACATCAAGATGGGCAGAGGCGCTGCGTGAGATCTCCGGCAGACTAGAGGAAATGCCGGCTGAGGAAGGCTTTCCGGCATATTTGCCTTCCAGACTATCTGAATTCTATGAAAGAGCCGGATTTGTCGATACACTAAGCGGAAAAGAAGGTTCGGTTTCAATAATAGGGGCTGTATCTCCGCAGGGCGGCGACTTCTCCGAACCTGTAACACAAAACACAAAAAGATTCATTCGTTGTTTCTGGGCGCTTGACAGGGCGCTTGCTTACGCACGTCACTATCCTGCGATAAACTGGCTTGACAGCTACAGTGAATATCAGGATGAGCTTGAGCTGTGGTTTGAGAAAAACGTAGGAACGAGCTTCTTAAAATACAGAGAAAAATTTGTGGCAATATTGCAGGAAGAAAATAAGCTGATGGAAATTGTCAAGCTTATCGGCAGCGATGTTCTGCCCGACAGTCAAAGGCTTGAAATTGAAATAGCTAGAGTTATTCGCGTAGGTTATCTGCAGCAAAATGCTTTCCACGCGGAGGATACATTTGTGCCTCTTGCAAAGCAGTATCGCATGATGGAGGTTATTCTTCATTTATATGATGTTTCTAAAAAGCTTGTTTCTGAAAACATTCCTCTTTCAAGAATAAGGGAAACAGGTATTTTTGAAGATTTAATAGGTATAAAATACAATATTGATAATAGAAACCTGCAAAAATTTGATGAGTATATCACCAGAATAGATGCAATATATAAGGATTTGATTAGAGAATATGAATAAGGCAGGTGAAAATGTTCATGGCTTTGGAATATTTAGGACTTAAAGATATAAAAGGCCCTCTGGTAGCCATAGAAGGCGTTGAGGGTGTAAAATATGAAGAAATAGTTGATATAATTTTAGATAACGGAGAAAAGAGAGTCGGGCAGGTAATTACCTTAGCCGGTGATGTTGCTATTGTTCAGGTATTTGAAGGCAGCACAGGCTTATCGCTTACAAATACCACGTCAAGGTTTACCGGGCATACATTGCATATTCCTGTATCAAAAGAAATGCTCGGCCGTGTATTTGACGGAGTAGGAAGGCCGATAGACGGGCTGGGAGATATATATCCGGAAAAACGTCTTGACGTAAACGGCGAACCTATAAATCCGGTATCAAGAGAATACCCGCGTAACTTTATTCAAACAGGAATATCTTCTATAGACGCGCTTGCAACATTAATACGGGGTCAGAAGCTACCCATATTTTCAGGAAGCGGTTTGCCTCATGACCAGCTTGCGGTGCAGATTGTGCGAAATGCGAAAATTGAAGGAGATAATGAATTTGCAATAGTTTTTGCGGCAATGGGCGTTAAACATGACGTTGCAAATTACTTTAAAAGAAGCTTTGAGACAAACGGCGCTTTAGAGCGTGTTGTTATGTTTTTAAATTTATCAAATGACCCGGTAGTTGAAAGGATAGTAACACCTAGATGTGCTCTTACAGCGGCCGAATATCTGGCATTCGAGCATAATATGCACGTTCTTGTTATACTTACGGATATGACGTCCTATGCGGAGGCATTGCGTGAAGTATCGTCGTCAAAGGGTGAAATTCCTTCGCGTAAAGGTTATCCGGGATATTTATACAGTGATTTAGCGTCACTTTACGAGAGAGCAGGTATGGTAAAAGGTAAGGAAGGGTCTGTAACTCAAATACCGATTCTTACAATGCCTAATAATGACATAACTCACCCTATTCCAGACTTAACGGGCTATATAACAGAAGGGCAAATTGTTTTGGAGCGTGAATTATTCCTTAAAGGAATTTATCCTCCGATATCTGTTTTGCCTTCGCTTTCACGTTTGATGAAGGACGGCATAGGAGAAGGCTATACAAGAGAGGATCATCCTGCTGTATCAAACCAGTTATTTGCCGCATATGCTAAAGTGAATGACGCGAGGGCTCTGGCATCTGTAATAGGTGAGGATGAACTTAGTGATATAGACAAAGCATATATAGAATTTGGCGCGGCTTTTGAAGAAAGATTTCTAAAGCAGCATAAATTCGAAAACCGTACAATTGATAATACCCTGAATTTATCGTGGGAATTATTATCGATGCTGCCTAGAGAGGAACTGGACAGAGTGGATAGCAAATTACTTGATAAGTATTACAGGAGGTAATAACCATGGCTGTCACATCGGTTTTTGCAACTAAAGGCAATTTAATAGTAACAAAAAACAGTCTTAAATTATCAAAGCAGGGCTACGAACTGCTTGATAAAAAAAGGACAATATTAATTAATGAAATGATGAGGCTTATCAAAGTTGCTGATAAAATTCAGTCCAACATTGATTCAACGTTTACAAAGGCTTATCAGGCGCTTCAGAATGCTAATATTGTTGAAGGTATCAGCATGGTAAGGCAGATTGCGAAAGCTGTTCCTGTTGATGACAGTATTTCAATTAGATTCAGAAGCGTAATGGGAGTTGAAATTCCTGAAATAAGCTACTCGGAGCAGGCGCTTGCTCCGACTTATGGATTTATGGGGGTAGTTATCGCTCTTGACGAAGCATATCAGCATTTTGAAAATGTACGCAGGCTTACTATTCAGTTAGCTGAAATAGAAACTGCGGTATATAGGCTTGCGGTTAATATAAAGAAAACACAAAAAAGGGCAAACGCATTAAAGAATATTATTATACCCAGATATGAGGAAATTGTAAGTAACATAACAAATGTTCTGGAAGAAAAGGACAGAGAAGAATTTACGCGTCTTAAAGTTATTAAAAGACAAAAAGGTGGTTCTTAAAAGTGGGGAATATATTTAAGGCATATGATATCAGGGGAAAGTATAAAGAGGAATTTGACGAGAAAGATGCTTATAAAATAGGTTTTTTTATACCTGAAATTCTAAATACTCAGAATATTTTAGTAGGAAGAGACGGCAGAACGTCTTCTCCGGCTTTGTTTAAAGCTTTATGCGACGGCATTACCGACGCAGGCGCAAATGTATACGAATTAGGCATTGTTACTACGCCTATGGTATATTATTTTACTGATAAATATAATTTCGATTGTTCAGTTCAGATCACAGCTTCACATAATCCCGAGAATTATAACGGATTTAAAATTTCAAAAAGAGGCGCAAGGCCTGTGGGTTATGATACCGGCTTATCAAGGCTTGAACATAGTGTTAAAGAGCATGAGGTTTTAATAAAAGAGAAAAAAGGCAAAATTATAGATTTTAGCAAAAAAGATGAGTATGCAGAGTTCATGAAAAGCAAATGCGAGGATATAAGCGGATTTAAAATCGTTATGGACTGCTCAAACGGCGCGGTATGCAAAATAGTAAGCGACATTTTCGGAAATGATGTTATTTACATTAATAATGAGCTTGACGGTACATTCCCAAACCATAATCCTAATCCTTTAGAAGAAGAAAATACAAGTCAGCTTAAACAAAAAGTTTTGGAAACAAACGCGGATATCGGCGTTATATTTGACGGTGATGGAGACAGGGTTGCATTTATTGATGAAAAAGGCAGGTTTATTTCTCCTGATTTAATAACGGCTGTCCTTGCGCAGGCTTGCATTGAAAATCCCGGTGACATGGTGCTTTATGATATACGCTCATCATGGTCAGTGGAAAAGTATGTAAAAAAACTTGGCGGAAAAAGCTTTATGTGGAAAGTCGGTCATGTATATGCCAAGGAGAAAATGCGCGAAATTGACGCAGTAGTAGGCGGAGAGCTGGCAGGTCATTATTATTTTAAAGAATTTATGTGCTGTGACAGCGGAATTTTAGCGACAATAAAGGTTCTGCAGCAGCTAAAAATAGCTAAAAAAGATAATAAAGCCATATCTGATATTATTGAGGATATATCGAAATATTATTACTCGGGTGAAATTAATTTTAAGATTAAAAATAAAGAAGAAGCTATTGATAAATTGCTTATATGGTCGGATATGGTTGATATGCCCAAACAGCTTTATACCTTTGACGGATACCGGATTGAGTATGAAAATTGGTGGTATAATGTCAGAATATCAAATACCGAAAATTACTTAAGAATAGTTGTTGAAGCGGATGCCAAAGAAGTTATGCAAAAAAGAGTTAAACAAATAAAAGAAATCTTAGATGATTATACGGAATAAGTGAAATATTTAAAATCCTCCCAGATTGTATTATTTAGGAGGATTTTTATAATTATGAATTAAGGCAATAAAAAATAGGCTGCTTGAGTGATAAAAAATATCTCTTAAATCAGCCTATTATATATTAAACGCCTTTCGACGTGTTTTCTATTGAGTTCATCTTATATCAAATAAAATATCTTATGTTGTAATTTATTATACTACCTAATTGTTAAAAAATAATATTTAAATTATGAATTTTTCATTAACATTAAAAAAACGGTAAAGAAATCTCCTTACCGTCATTTTTTTAATTCTTCTAAATATTTATCTATTGCGTTTTCAAATTTATTATTTCCCGGTTTATAATAAACCGCATCTTTAATATTGTCAGGCAGATACTGCTGGGGTATATAATTTTTAGGATAATTATGGGGGTATAAATAACCTACGGAATGACCGAGTTTTTTCGCTCCGGCATAATGTCCGTCTTTTAAATGAGAAGGAATATCGCCTGTGTCACTGTTATTTATATCTGAAATCGCGGCATCTATAGCGCAAATCACCGAGTTTGATTTGGGCGCCGTTGCAAGCAGAATAACAGCCTCGGCAAGCGGAATTCTCGCCTCCGGAAAACCAAGCTGCAGCGCGCAATCAACGCATGATTTGACAATCGAAACCGCCGTAGGATATGCAAGCCCGATATCCTCGGCCGCGATAACCATGAGCCTTCGGCATATTGATATCAGGTCGCCGCCAATTATAAGCCGGGCGAGATAGTGCAGAGAAGCATTTTCATCACTGCCTCTTATAGATTTTTGAAATGCGCTGAGTATATCATAATGGCTGTCCCCGTCTCTGTCGTATCTTAAAGCAGGTCTTCCTGTCACTTCTGTTACGGTTGCGAGGGTTATATCAGGATTATTATTTTGAATAACAGTCATAAAACATACTTCAAGTAAATTCAAGGCTTTTCTTACATCACCGTACGCAACTGCCGCAATTTGCATAACCGCGTTGTCATCTACTGTAATATCTGATATATTGTAATCCTTTTTTAACTGCTCTATTCCCCTGAGTATTGATTTTTCAATATCTTCAGGCGGCACCTGTTTGAATTCAAATACACTGCATCGGCTTAAAATTGCGTTGTAAACGTAAAAATGCGGATTTTCTGTTGTCGAGGCAATAAGCGTTATGCTTCCGTTTTCGATATATTCCAATAATGACTGCTGCTGTTTTTTATTAAAATTTTGAATCTCATCTAAATATAAAATAACGCCGTTTATCCCTGTAAAGCTTCCGAGCTCACTTGCAATCGCTTTAACATCGCTAACAGAACCTGTTGTTGCATTAATATTATATAATTTTTTACCGGCCTTACTTGCGGCAATTCGAGCAATGGTTGTCTTTCCGGTTCCCGAGGGGCCGTAAAATATCATATTAGGAATACTTCCGGTCTCAATCAACCGCCTTAAAGCTTTTCCGGGCGCGATTAAATGAGACTGACCAACAATTTCTTCAAGTGTAGTTGGCCTTATTCTATCAGCAAGTGGTTGCATAATTACCTCCATATTAGTATAGCAGCTTTCACTGTTGTGAATGAAAGCTGCTTAAAAAGTTTATGATATTTCAGATTTTATATATTATAAGAAATTGCTCGGAACTACGCGGCTGCTTTATAAGTGCTTTCGCAGAGCTGGGGTGTGATTTGGGTGCAGGCCCCGCCTGCTTATTTATATAAAGGGTATTTATCGCAAAGCACCGCAACTCCCGCGCGAATCTCATCAGCTTTAGTATTAAAATCAGTTATAGTTAATTTAATAAGCCTTGCGATTTCTTTCATGTCTTCCTCTTTCATGCCTCGTGATGTAACAGCGGGCGTTCCGATTCTAATACCGCTTGTTACAAACGGGCTTTGTGTTTCAAAAGGAATTGTATTTTTATTTACCGTAATGGATACCTCATCGAGCATATGTTCAGCTTCTTTACCGGTAATGCCTATTTTTGTAAGGTTAATTAGCATTAAATGATTATCAGTTCCGCCGGATACTATATCAAAGCCTTCCGAAATGAGCGCATCGCTTAAAGCTTTTGCATTTTTAATAATCTGTATCTGATAAGCTTTAAATTCATCTGTCAAAGCTTCTTTAAAGCATACTGCTTTTGACGCTATAATATGCATTAATGGGCCGCCCTGAATACCGGGGAATATAGCTTTATTTATTGCAGCGGCATATTGTTCCTTGCAAAGAATCAAACCGCCGCGGGGGCCGCGCAATGTTTTGTGTGTGGTTGTTGTAACAAAGTCAGCATATGGTATCGGACTTGGATGTAAACCGGCAGCTACAAGCCCTGCAATATGAGCCATATCTACCATTAAATATGCTCCTACTTCATCAGCTATTTCTCGGAATTTTGCAAAATCAATAATGCGGGCATATGCGCTTGCGCCTGCAAGAATTAATTTTGGTTTATGATGGGCAGCAAGCTTTCGCAATTCATTATAATCTATTGTTTCTGTATCTTCGGTTACTCCATAAGGCACAATATTAAAATATTTGCCTGATATATTTACCGGACTGCCGTGAGACAAATGTCCGCCGTGTGATAAATTCATGCTGAGTACGGTATCCCCAGGGTTTAGCATAGCATAGAACACGGCAAGGTTAGCGCTTGCTCCTGAATGAGGCTGTACATTGGCATGTTCTGCGCCGAACAATTCCTTTGCGCGTTCAATTGCTAAAGTTTCTGCCATATCAACATATTCACAACCGCCATAATATCTTTTTCCGGGGTAACCTTCTGCATATTTATTTGTAAGTGGTGTTCCCATTGCCTCAATTACAGCATCGGATACAAAATTCTCAGATGCAATAAGTTCTATTTTATTACGCTGACGATTTACTTCCATTTCAATAATATCAGCAAGTTCGGGGTCTACTTTTCTAACTTCTTTTGTAGAATACATAGCTCACATTCCCTCCATTTTATTTATATATTAATATTATAACCTATTTTAATATATATTTACAATACATATTTAAGTATAATTTGTTGAAAAATATCCTTATATAACTGTGCAATATGAATAAATTTAATAAAAATGTTGAAAATAAATCAAAAACGCAAAAAAAGGGTTGACAAGGGAAAAGAAATGTGGTATACTGAAAATCCACTCACGGGAAGACAGCGATTTTAAAGGATTTAAAATATAAATCAAAAAAAGTCGAAAAAGGTCTTGACAAAGCAGAAGTGATGTGGTAGAATAATAAACTGTCACTGCAAAATGCAGAGCTTATGCAAACGGAGATACAAAAAAGATAAAATCAAAAGAAAAACAAATTCCATAAGGGAAT
>Ga0209373_10000869_pt1 | contig 41013 bp, 43 predicted proteins | sample Higcelweek5metaG_FD_187173 | JGI IMG/M metagenome (GOLD analysis project Ga0209373, IMG submission 187173) | Freshwater pond sediment microbial communities from the University of Edinburgh, under environmental carbon perturbations - High... | ecosystem: Environmental > Aquatic > Freshwater >... | reverse complement strand
AGATGATAGTGGTGATGAAGAATATATAGAAGACGAACCAGATGCTATGATTTCTGGTAAATTAACTGAAATTAAATCAGAACAATTTTTAACGTTTTCAGTAAAAGAAGCTTCAGGAAAAATGAATCAATTTATTTTATTAAGTGGTTTTGATAACGCATTTTTACTAACTGACAAAGTATTAAAAACAAATGATGCCTTAGAAGTTTATTACTACGAATTAGAATTATTTGATGCTAAATTAGCAAAGTTTGTTACTTATAAAGTTGTAACAGATATTATAAAAAAATAACAATGTACGTACCATTTGATACATTACCAGAAGATGCGAAAATTTGGATTTACCAATCCAATAGAAAGTTCTCTGATGAAGAAATTCAAGAAATTGAAAAAGATTTGACTTCTTTTTTAGAAGATTGGTCTGCACACGGACAACAATTAGAAGCTTCTTTTGTAACAAAATACAATCGTTTTATTATAATTGCAGTAAATCAGGAAACTCAAGCAGCTACAGGTTGTTCTATTGATGCTTCTGTTCAGTTTATTCAAAATTTGGAACAAAAATATGAAGTTGATTTATTGGACAAAATGAATGTTACCTTTAAAATGGGCGAACACGTTGCATTTAAACCACTAATCGAATTTAAAAAATTAGCCAAAGAAAAAGCTGTTTCTGGAAACACAATTGTTTTTAATAATTTAGTTAACACAGTTGGAGAATGGCAAGATTTTTGGGAAGTTCCTGCTAACGAAAGTTGGCATAATAGATTTTTCTAAAACGAATATTTAAACTATATTTGAAAATCATCATTAAACCAATTTTAATGATGATTTTTTTATTATACAAAACCCTGATTTCATGCGATATATATTCATTTTTATACTTTTTTCAGTTGTTTCATTTGCCCAAAAAAAATCTAATCTTTCACAAGAAGTTTGGGTGGATAGCGTTTATAACCAACTTTCATTTGAAGAAAGAGTAGGACAACTGTTTATGGTTGCTGCTTATTCTAATAAAGATGAAGCACACAACAAGTCAATTGATAAATTGGTGGAAGAAAATAAAATTGGTGGTTTAATCTTTTTTCAAGGAGGACCAGTACGTCAAGCAAAATTGACAAACCGTTATCAAGCCAAATCAAAAGTTCCAATGTTTATTGGTATTGACGCCGAATGGGGTTTGAGTATGCGATTAGATTCTACTTATCGTTATCCATGGAATATGACACTTGGTGCGGTTCAGGACATGAAATTGATTGAAAAAGCAGGAAATCAGATGGCAAAACAATCAAAACGAATGGGAATTCATTTCAATTTTGCACCGGTTGTAGATATTAATACAAATCCAAAAAATCCAATTATTGGTAACCGTTCATTTGGTGAAACAAAAGAAAATGTAACACTTAGAGCTTTAGCTTTAATGAAAGGTTTGCAGGACGAAGGTGTTTTTGCAACAGCAAAGCATTTTCCAGGACATGGTGACACTTCAACCGATTCTCATCATACATTGCCAGTGGTGAAATTTGACAAAAATCGATTAGATGATGTTGAATTATATCCGTATAAAGAATTAATTAAGAATGGATTAACCAGTGTAATGGTAGCGCATTTAAACGTACCAAGCATTGAACCAAGAGAAAATTATCCAACTTCAATTTCATATAATGTTGTAACAAATATTTTAAAAAATGAATTGCAATTTGAAGGTTTGATTTTTACCGATGCACTAAACATGAAAGGTGCTAGTAATTTTAAAAAACCAGGTGATATTGATTTGGAAGCATTTTTAGCAGGAAACGATGTTTTGCTTTTTGCCGAAAATGTCCCGGTTGCTATCAAAAAATTTAATGAAGCAAAAAAGGATGGCAGATTAACTGAAGAACGTTTAGCTTATTCGGTTAAGAAGATTTTAGCCTATAAATACAAAGCAAATTTACATAATTATCAGCCAATTGCTTTAGAAAATTTATATAACGATTTGAATGCTGTAGAATTTGAAGCATTGAATTATCAGTTGTATGAAAATGCGGTTACAGTAATTAAAAACGATACAAAGTCAATTCCAGTAGCACAATTAGATAAAGAAAAAATTGCTTATGTTAAGTTAGGAAATGATTCTTCAGATGTGTTTTTAACTCAATTGAAAAATTATGCAAATGTTACTGAAATTACTTCTAAAAACTTAGATTCTGTATTAGTTGAATTGCAAGACTATACAAAAGTAATTATAGGTTATCACAAATCTGATGGGGCGTGGAGAAATCATAATTTGACATTTAGAGAATTACTTTGGATTAATCAAATTGGAAAACAAAATGATGTAATTTTAACATTTTTTACAAAACCTTATTCATTGTTGACCATCAAAAATTTTGAATCAATTGAAACAATCATTGTTGGTTATCAAAATAATGCTATTTCACAAACTGTGGTTCCTCAAGTGATTTTTGGAGCAATTGGTTCAAAAGGAAAATTACCAGTTTCAATTGAAGAACACTTTAAAGTAAATGAAGGAATAGAAACGCTTGCCATTCAAAGATTAGGTTTTGAAATACCTGAAAATGTGGGAATGGATTCTAAAATTTTAACCAAAATAGATTCTATTGCTAAATTTGCTATCGATAAAAAAATGACACCAGGTTTACAAGTTGTTGTGGCTCGAAAAGGAAAAGTTGTGTATCAAAAATCGTTTGGAAATCATACCTATGAAGAAGGAGCTGAAAAAGTAAAAAATACTGATTTGTTCGATATTGCATCTTTAACAAAAATTATTGGAACATTGCCAAATATAATGCAAGAATTTGACAAAGGTAATTTAACATTGGAAACCAAATTAAAAGCAATGCTACCCGTTTTTAAAGGTTCTAATAAAGAAGATGCAACAGTTTTGGATATGTTAACACATCAAGCACGTTTTCAACCTTGGATTCCGTTTTATAAAGCAACTTTGGATAGTTTAAATAAACCTAGTGAAAAATATTATAGAACGCGTCCTACAGTTGAATTTCAGTTAAAAGTTGCCGAAGATTTATATTTGAGAAGAGACTATAACGACACTATTTTAAAAGTAATTGCAAATAGTGAGCTTTTGCCAAAAAAACAATATAAATACAGTGATTTTTCATTTATTTTATTCAAAGAATATTTAGAAAGAGAAAATGGAAAATCATTAGAATATTTAGCAGAAAACAATTTTTATAAGTATTTAGGGGCAACTTCTTTAACCTATAATCCGTTACATAAATTTGATAAAAGTATTGTGATTCCTACCGAAAATGACAATTACTTTAGATATCAAAAAGTTCATGGATATGTTCATGATATGGCAGCAGCAATGCAAGGCGGAATTTCGGGTCATGCTGGATTATTTTCAAACGCTTTAGACATTGCAAAAGTGATGCAAATGTATCTGCAAAAAGGAAGCTATGGCGGTAAACAATTTATTACAGAAGAAACATTACAAAAGTTCAATACCTGTTATTTTTGTAAAGATGGCAATAGAAGAGGAGTTGGCTTTGATAAACCGCAATTAGGAAATGAAGGACCAACTTGTGGTTGTGTATCTTTAACAAGTTTTGGACATACTGGATTTACTGGAACGATGACATGGGCTGATCCAGAAAAGGAAATAGTATACGTTTTTTTATCCAACAGAACATTTCCCGATTCAAATGCATCAAATAAATTATCTAAAGAAAATATAAGAGAAAATATTCAAAAAGTGATTTATGAGAGTATTATAGAATAATATCTAAAATTCTAACGTTCTAAAAATCTAAACATGACATCAGAAGCAACAACAGTAGATCAATACATAAACGAAGCTCCAGAAGATAGAAGAGAAGCGTTGCAAAAATTAAGAAATATAATTTTAGAAAACCTTCCAAAAGGTTTTCAAGAATGTATTAGTTATGGAATGGTTGGATATGTTGTGCCACATTCTATTTATCCAAAAGGATATCATTGTACGCCAGAATTGCCTTTGCCATTTATGTCGTTTGCAAGTCAAAAGAATAGTATTAATTTTTATCACATGTGTATTTATGCTAATCCTGAATTACACGACTGGTTTGTGGCTGAATATCCAAAATATTCTAAGCAAAAATTAGATATGGGGAAAAGTTGTATCCGATTTAAAAAACCTGACAATATTCCATTTGAATTGATTGGTGAATTGGTTAAAAAAATTTCTGTAGACCAATGGATAGCAACTTACGAAGCGGCTTTTAGAAAATAAACTAAAAAATATTAAATGATTAATTTTTTAAAAAAGCAAAGAAATAATTTAATCCAATCAAAATTTGGAAAATATTCTATTTATGCAATTGGAGAAATTTTTCTAGTTGTAATAGGAATATTGATAGCTTTACAAGTCAATAACTGGAATGAAAACAGAAAAAATTTAATTAAAGAACAGATCATTTTAAAACAATTAAGAGCAGAATTTAAATCAAATCTTGCTCAATTAGATGAAAAAATAGTTCTACGTTCTCAAATTATCAACTCGTCTGAAAAAGTTCTAAAAATGATTGACAATCCTTTAAATGTTAATAAAGATACTTTGTATGATAATTTGAGTGTACTAACTTTAGATCCAACATTTGATCCTATTTCAAACGATTTAATAGTATCTGGAAATTTGCAGTTAATTAATAATTTGAAATTAAAAAATAGCCTTTCAAATTGGACATCAGATGTAATGTCACTAAGAGAAATGGAGTTAGAATGGCAAAAAATGACACTTAATGTAAACTTTCCTTTTATAATTAGGCTTAATATTTATAGAGATTTAGCAAATAATCAATATAAAAATAAATCAGTTCCAATTTATATACTTGATAAAAACGTTCGTCAAAAATTAGAAATAGGAAAATCTAAGCGAAGTGTAAATGTGGAAAGTGTATTGAACAACCCTGAGATTGAATCAATAATTTCAAGAGCAATTACTGCTAATCATGTTACTAATTTACAGTCTTTAGCACTAAAAAAGAAGATTAATATTATTTTAGATTTAATCGAAAAAGAAATAAAAAAATAAATATGAAAATTGCTATAGTTTGTTATCCTACATTTGGTGGAAGTGGGGTTGTTGCTACTGAACTTGGTTTGGAATTAGCCAAGAGAGGTCACGAAATCCATTTCATTACTTACAGTCAACCTGTGCGATTAGCCTTGTTGAACCCAAATGTACATTATCATGAAGTTCACGTTCCAGAATATCCTTTGTTTCACTATCAACCTTATGAATTAGCGCTTTCTAGCAAGTTGGTTGATATGGTTAAATTGTACAAAATTGATGTTTTACACGTACATTATGCCATTCCTCATGCATATGCGGGTTACATGGCAAAGCAAATGTTGGCTGATGAAGGAATTCATATTCCAATGGTAACTACATTGCACGGAACCGATATTACTTTAGTTGGAAATCATCCATTTTACAAACCAGCAGTAAGTTTTAGTATCAATAAATCTGATGTTGTTACTAGTGTTTCCCAAAGCTTAAAAGACGATACACATCGTTTGTTTGAGATAAAAAAAGATATTGTTGTTATTCCAAATTTTATCGAATTAACTAAGGAAAAGCAAGTTGAAAACATACCTTGTCATCGCTCGTTAATGGCAGCAGAAAATGAAATGATTGTTACGCATATTTCAAACTTTAGAAAAGTAAAACGAATTGATGATATTGTAAAGATATTTTTCGAGATTCAAAAAGAAGTTCCTGCAAAGTTAATGATGGTTGGAGAAGGTCCTGAAAAAGAAAATGCAGAGTATTTATGCAACCAATTAGGCATCCAAAACAAAGTCATTTTCTTTGGTAATAGTAATGAAATTGATAAAATTTTATGCTTTTCAGATTTGTTCTTATTGCCTTCAGAAACCGAAAGTTTTGGTTTAGCCGCATTAGAAGCTATGGCTTGTGGAGTTCCTGTTATTTCAAGTAATTCAGGTGGTTTACCTGAAGTGAATAAAGATGGTTTTTCGGGTTATTTAAGTAATGTAGGCGATGTTTCAAAAATGAGTCACGATGCAATTTCATTATTAAAGGATAAAGAAAAACTAAAACAATTTAAAATTAATGCATTAGAAACGGCAAAATTATTTGATATCCAAGAAATTATGCCTTTATATGAACAAGTTTATTATCAAGCAATACATTCTAAAAATGACTAAAATAACATCTTTTATTGTTTTCCTACTAATTTCATGTACAACAACACCAAAGCCAGTAGTTTTGAACACATCATTTTCTACGATATATAAAAACTCAAATGGTGGTGCTGAAAATGCAAATTATTTGCATATAACAAATAATGAAGATTATATAAAATTTATCGAAACCTTAAAAATTGATGAATCTGAATTTAATCAATTAGTAACTGTTAATTTTAAAGAAAACGATGTTGTAGTTTTAAATCAAGGACAAAAAAAATCAGGTGGATTTAGTATCGATGTTGCAGCTATTAATTGGGAAAATGATACACTTTTGATAAAAAAGTTAGAAATAGCACCAAATAAAGGAGATATAGTAACAATGGTTTTAACTTCACCATATTGTATTACAATTATTCCAAAAGCAAAAAATATAAGAATTATTCAATAAAAAAAGGCTCAAATTTAATTTGAGCCTTTTTTGTATTATTTAGTTAAATCTGTAACGAACACCTAATGCGATGTCTGGTCCAAAATTATCTTCTCTGTAATCATCAGAGTTAAAATAAAGCTCTGGACGAATGTCTAATGATAATTGCAACGGAAAATCAAAGTTGTATTCTATACCTAAATCTCCAGCAGCAAATAAAATTACTCCACTATCATCTACACCTTGGTAGTCATAACTCCAACTTCCAACACCACCACCAACACCGGCATACCAATTAAAACCTCCGTCAATGTTCCAAACCTATTGGTATAATCCAGCTAATTTAAAAGCATCAACATGCTTACTGTTTCTCCAACCTAAATCTAGTTCTAAACGGTTGTTTTTACTTAAACCCCTTTGATACGAAATCTCACCTCCAAAACCGTCATTGTCTCCTAAACGTAAACCTATTGCGTTTTTAGAAATGTCCTGTGCTTGTGTGCTGAATGCTAAACCTAATAGCATAAAAGCTGATAAAATTACTTTTTTCATATAAATGTGTTTTTACAAATGTAGAAAAAATTCTACAAGGATTGTGCCAAAACCTCATTTAATGACTAATTAACTAGGTAAGTATCTAAAAACTCTTCTTGTGATTGACTTCCTGTTGTTGGTATTGGTAATGTAACACCAGGAATTGATTCTATTTCGTATGTAATATTTGTATCTGTGTATACCATACCTATATCTTCAGAATAATATTGGTAAGAAGTAATTACATCTTGAGGGGCCAAAACCGTAATTGTAACAGGAGGAAGACCAACAACTAATTCTTGTGTAGTTGTGATTTTTAAATTTAATACAACTTTTGTTTTTATAACATTTTCATACAAATCACCATTTGGAGAAGTAAAAGTAGCAAGTTTAGAAACATTATAGGATTTTAATGTATATGTAAAATCTAAATCATAGCCAGAAACAACTTGCGAAAAAGTACCATTCATAGTACTTAGCACTTCGTTTGCTCCTGCATTCTCTTTTAAAATAATAAAATCATTAATTACCAAACTAATTGGTGTACCTAAGCCCAAATCATAACTTGCATTTCCACTTAATTTAATCGAGCTTCCATCAACTCGTAAGCCATTATTTCTTAAAGTACTTGAATAAAAACCATTTGGTAATGATTCTGTTTCCATTTTTTTAAATGTAACTCCAGAAAATAAAATATCTCCATTTACATAAAGAGAATCTCTACTATTTGTAATCATCCCTTCGCTATCGTTTTCTATGTTGTATGTCCAATAATTTTCATTAGTTAATGGCAGATAATTAGTTGAAGTTTCGCTCGAACCAACAGAATCGTCACTTGAACACGATGAAAGCAACATAAGAACTGAAAAAATAAATAAAAAGTGAATTTTTTTCATAAAAAATAGTTTTAGTTTGGCTAATATATGAAAACTCTTCAATTGATTTTTAGTTTTTTTATATTTTGAAAGAAATTAGTTAGCTAAATATACTAAATTTGTAATTGCAGAAAAAATAAAACTATGGCAGGAAATACGTTTGGAAAGATGTTGAAGTTAACCACTTTTGGTGAATCTCATGGAGAAGCCTTGGGAGGAATTATAGACGGTTGTCCTGCAGGAATTCGACTAGATTTTGATTTTATTCAAGTACAAATGCAACGTAGAAAACCTGGACAATCATCAATCGTAACTCAACGAAAAGAAGAAGATGAAGTTCAATTTTTATCTGGAATTTTTGAAGGAAAAACGACAGGAACTCCAATAGGTTTTATTATTCCAAACACCAATCAAAAATCAGATGATTATTCAGATATAAAAAATTCGTACCGACCAAGTCATGCCGATTACGTATATGAACAAAAATATGGTATTCGAGATTATCGTGGTGGTGGCAGAAGTTCGGCACGTGAAACAGCAAGTAGAGTAGTAGGAGGAGCCATTGCAAGGCAAATTATTCCTGAAATTAAAATAAACGCATTTGTTTCATCTGTAGGAGAAATTTTTATTGATAAACCTTATCAAGAATTAGATTTTTCTAAAATTGAAAGCAACGCTGTTCGTTGTCCTGATTTGGCTACAGCCGAAAAAATGGAAAATTATATCAAAGAAATTAAAAAACAAGGTGACACAGTTGGTGGAACAATTACTTGTGTAATTCAAAATGTACCAATTGGATTAGGTGAACCTGTTTTTGATAAGTTGCATGCCGAATTAGGTAAAGCAATGCTTTCAATAAACGCAGTAAAAGGTTTTGAATTTGGTAGTGGATTTTGTGGATCCAAAATGAAAGGTAGTGAACACAACGATTTATACAACGAAGACGGAACCACTAAGTCTAATCTTTCAGGAGGTATTCAAGGCGGAATTTCAAACGGTATGGATATTTATTTTAGAGTTGCCTTTAAACCAGTTGCAACATTGATTCAAAAACAAGAAGTTTTAAACAATCAAGGTGAAATCATTGAGCAACAAGGAAAAGGCCGACATGATCCATGTGTGGTTCCAAGAGCCGTTCCTATTGTTGAAGCCATGACCGCCTTAGTAATTGCAGATTATTTTTTACAAGATAAAGTCTATAGTATTTAAATGTGACTCTTTGTATTTAAAATAATTAGATTTAAAAATTTTTATATTTTAGCAATAATTTAAATCGTTGATTTTCAGTATAAAATTCATTTTAGTATTGTTTTTTTTATAAATTTGTTTAAACTTTAAAACATTTTTATATGAAAAAAATTTTACTCTCTATCTTATTAATCACTTCAAATTCATTTTATGGACAAGAAGTAATTTATGAAACTACTCACGCTGGTACTACAGGTGCCGAAATTACACCTACAGCAAATGGTCCAGCATGTCAAATGGGTGATGCAATAGTTATAGGAGGAACTGCAAGATATTTGAATTCTATAACAGTTGATTTGTTTAATTTAAATGATGCAACCCCTTTTTCTGTTACAATGACTTTATATTCTGATTGTCCAACAGTAACTGGAGCTGGAGCTTGTGGTTCTGGAATAGGTACATTAATTCCAGGTTCCTCAGTTACCGTTAATGTAACTGCACCACCTGCAACATTAGGAACAGTCTTCGAAGTCGTTTTTCCTTATAGCGGTCTAGATTTATCAGGGCAAACAGATAATGGAATTACCGTAATGATAAATGCAAGTAGAGCAAATGTCTTTTGGATATTAGGTGAAACACCTACTATTGGTAGTATGCCTGCTGGAGAAACAGGATTTGGTTTTGCAACTCGTTGTGGTAGTTCTGGAACCAATAATGGATGTGCAAGAAATTTTGGAATAGCCAATAATTTTGCAATGACGATTGATGCTAATTTAACATTATCAAGTGAAAATTTTGGAGATAATAGTCTTGATAAAATAGCACTTTATCCTAATCCTGTTATTTCTGTTTTAAGTATTTCAAATGCTAATATTTATGAAATAAGAAACGTTTTTGTAACGGATATAAATGGTAGAAAAATTAAAATACAAAGTGATTCATTTTCTGAAATTGATGTTTCTGATTTAAATTCAGGAGTTTACTTCTTAACAATTGAAACAGATGAAGGAAAATCAACTAAGAAGTTTATCAAACAATAATCTCTTAGTTGAATAACAAACAAAAAACGACCAGATTACTGGTCGTTTTTTTTCTTTTTATCACTATTCATCATTAGCATTACAGCTCCAACCAAGCCCAAAATAACAATTGCAAAAATTGCAATCATAATAAATGCTCCATTTCCCCAAGAATAAAGTGGTAATAATAAATTTGCCATAGTTACAAAGGTTAGAATTTACACAAAGATAAACGTTAACAATTGTTTATTAACTGATATTTATCATATAAATTTATTCTAAAAACTTAGCTTTTAATTCGGGAGTTGGAATCATACATGCGTCTTTTTTACCATACCATTTGTACCTGTTTTTTGCTACATAATCGTAGATAGCATCACGTAAACCTGTTGGTAATATTTTAAAAACTGTTGCAATGGTAAAAATTCCACTCAATCCTTTTGCAATATGTAAAGCTGCAGTTGATTTGTAATAATATGAAATTCCTGGTTCATACAAAACAATACTATCAGTATGAATAGGATTGATTCCAATATGTTTTAAAATCTTTTGTCCTAATTCCGACTGAAGCGAAACAAATCGAAATATATCTTTTTTATCATGTTGAATCACATATTGAACTGATGAATTGCATAAATTGCAAACACCATCAAACAATATGATTTTTTTATCCTGTGGTAAATCTTGTATTTCCATAATCTGTTTCTAAATGCTATGCAGGTTGCACGTATTCTAATTGATCTAAGCTCACTTTTGAAGTAAAAATTCCGTAATTAACGGTTGCTTTTGTTTTTTCAATTACATCAATGGTTCCAATGGCTTTTCCGTCTATCATTCGAACTCTGTCGCCTACTTTTAAAGTAACTTTTGGTTTGTTTTCTTCTTCAATTTTGGCTTTGATTTTCTTTTCTTTTTTAACTACTCGAATCTCCTCCACAATCACCTTGACTTCTTCTTCCACCTTTTTCTGGATGACTTCTTTTACTTTCTTTTCTTTAACCGAAAGCTTTTTACGTTTCGAATTTTCGATTTCAACCATTTTTAAAAACTCACCAATTAACGTCTTTTTGTCTTTATTGTTGAAGTAACTTTCCGAAATATCATCTATTTTTTGTCCAATGTAAATCAAACGCTGATTTGCATCGTACAATTCCTGATAACGTTCTAATTTATCTTGAATTTTTGCATTTATGGTTTCCATTTTTTTGCTTTCTTCACGCGCTTTAGTTTCTTCTTCTTTTAAATTTAAAGACGTTTTTTCTAACTTAGAACGTTCTTTTTGAAGTGTTGCAATTGTTTTGTCAAAGCGAACTTTTCCGCCTTCAATTTTCTTTTTGGCACGATTGATTAAACCGAATGGGATGCCATTTTTTTGTGCAACTTCAAAGGTAAACGAACTTCCAGCTTGACCCAAAATCAATTTGTACATAGGTTCTAATGATTTCTCATCAAACATCATGTTGGCATTTGAAGCAAAAGGCAATTCGTTTGCTAATATTTTTAAGTTGCTGTAATGTGTAGTAATAATTCCGAAAGCTTCGCGAGCATAGAATTCTTCTAAGAAAGTTTCTGCCAAAGCACCACCTAATTCAGGATCTGAACCTGTTCCAAATTCATCAATTAAGAACAATGTTTTGTCGTTACATTTCTTCAAGAAGTAGTTCATGTTCTTCAATCGGTAACTGTACGTACTTAAATGATTTTCTATGGATTGATTATCTCCAATATCAGTTAAAATTCTATCAAATAGAAAGGTTTCGCTACGTTCATGAACCGGAATTAAAATTCCACTTTGCAACATTAATTGTAGTAAACCTACGGTTTTCAAGGAAATCGTTTTTCCACCAGCATTCGGTCCAGAAATCACGATAATTCGACTTTCATTATGCAATTCAATGGTTTGTGGATAGGTTACAGCTTTCTTTTCCTTGTTATTCAAATATAAAATAGGATGGAAGGCTTCTCTAAAAAACAAACGCTTTTCTTCGATAATATTTGGAAGGATTCCATTGATTTTATAAGCATATTTCGCTTTCGCAGCAATCACATCTACATCACTTAAAAAATCTTGATAAGCATCTATAGTTTCGGTAAATGGACGAATTTCATTAGTTAAACGTTTTAAAATTCGCATGATTTCTTCGCGTTCTTCAAACTCTAGATTGTTTAATTCGCGAGAATAGCGTTGTGCCGCTTCTGGTTCAATATATGCAATACTTCCTGTCTTGGAATTTCCTAAAATAGAGCCTTTCACTTTTCTTCGATACATGGCTAAAACCGCTAAAACTCTGCGATTTTCAACAACTGTTTCTTTTATATCGTCTAAGTAGCCTAGCGAATTATATTGGCTCAAAGCTATGCCAAAACTTTGGTTGATTTTCCCTCGAACAACATTTATATTTCTACGAATATCAATCAAATCAGGTGAAGCGTTGTCTTTGATGATGCCGAATTTATCTACCACTTCATCAATACGTTGCAAAATTAATTTTACAATGTCAATTTGAGAAGCTTTTTGATATAAATTCGGATAATACTCTTCAAATTTCTTTAAAAACTGAATCAAAGTAATTGCGGTTTCCGAAAGGTTGGCAATCTTTTTAAAACTTCCCACTTCTAAGAAACTATCCTCAATGGCTAAGAATTTTAATTCGTAGTTGATATTTTCAAATCCGTGATTCGGAATGGCGTTATTATTGGAAAACGAAGACAAATATTCAGAGGTTTGCTTCAAATTAATAAGCAATTCTTCTTTGTTTTTGAAAGGAGTTATAGCCATAGCTTTTGCTTCGCCAATATCAGTGTTGCAACGGCCAGCAATCGTTTCTAAAACGGTATTAAATTCTAAATCTTGTAGTGTTTTTTGGGTAATCGAAATCATTTTTCTTTTTCTGTTAGGTCAAAGTTACAAAGTAATAAATCCATATTGCAATAGAAATTTATATTTTTGGTAAAAATTATAAAATGTTTATCAAAAATCAGACTTGGCAAGCCTTATTAGCAACTGAATTTCAGAAGCCTTATTTTGTTGAATTGATGCAACAAGTGGAACAAGAATACACTAACACGACTTGTTTTCCACCAAAAGAATTGATTTTTTCAGCTTTTGAACAATTTGATTTTCAAGATACGAAAGTGGTTATTATAGGTCAAGATCCTTATCACGGAATAGGCGAGGCGAATGGTTTGTGTTTTTCAGTGAATGATGGTCTGGCAATTCCGCCTTCGTTGAAAAATATTTATACAGAAATTAATAACGAATACGACAGAATTCTTTTTCCAACTTCAGGAAATTTAGAACGATGGGCAAAACAAGGCATTTTGTTGTTAAATGCAGGTTTAACAGTTAGAAAGGACGAAGCTAACAGCCATAAACACTTAAAATGGAATCTTTTTACTGATGCTGTGATTGATTTGATTAATGAGCAATCTGAAAATGTAGTTTTTTTACTTTGGGGAAGTTTTGCACAGAAAAAAGGAAAACTTATTGATAGAGAAAAACATTTGGTTTTAGAAAGCGGACATCCATCGTTTGCACATTCGCATAAAAAATGGTTTGGACATAATCATTTTAAATTGACGAATGAATATTTAAGAGAAAAGGGTAAAGGTGAGATTGAGTGGTGAAAAAATAGTCAACAATCATTTCAATCATTTCACATGAATATCAAAAATCAAAACACTCAATAGCAGCAAAATAAAGAAAATTGCTAAAAACAACACATAACTGTAGATTGAATATAAGAAGGCTTTAATTTTTGATAAATTATTGAAAAAGGTGATATATGTCCAAAAAATCAAAACAATATCCATCAACATTAAAATATCAACAAATAACTTGTTGTAACTAGATTCTGTGAAATATTTGGTTATTGGAAATATAACAATTCTAAGAATTAATCGTTGCGAAGCCATGTAAGTATTCAAAACAATATGTTCGATGAAGTTATAACCTTGTTTTCTAAAAACTAAATAGGAAGCCAATGAAAACATAGGAATCGACAACAAAATTATCCAATAATAATGATGTGAAATCCATTCGTTTAAACTTTCATATTCTACACCTTGGATTTCGGAAACTACTTTTTTATCTAAAACACTGAAATGAAATAAATGTCGTAAAACACCATATAAAGTGGCTAAAATAATAACTAACGAAATTGGCTTGAAGTGTTTTACACGTTTTCCTTCAATGAATTCTCGAATTGATTTGCCTGGTTTGGTATATAATTCTTTTGCCGTATATAAAACACCACTATCAAAATGGAAAAACCCATGCTGAATGTCGTGCCAAATAAAATGAAAATTTAACTTGTGTGTAGCAGCAGGTTGTCCACAATTATTACAAAAGTGTCCGGTATAAGTTTTATTGCAATTTTTACAAGTTATTTGCATTTAAGAGTAATAATTCAAAATCATTCTTGTTATTAATACTCACTACAATTGTGAGGGTAGTTTTTAATTTTTATCAAAATTAATCATCCATTCAATTCCAAATTTATCTCTAAACATTGCAAAACAGGATTCCTCAGGATTGTCTGCAACTGGTATTTCAATATTTCCACCTTCAGATAGTTTATCATATAATCTTATTGCTTCATCTATACTTTCTGCACTAATGGAAATCTTGCTTCTATTTTCGTTTTCATTTGTTAATCCCATAAATTCAGGAACATCATTGCCAATTAAAAAATTATTACCAATTGGTAGAGCAATATGCATAATTTTATTTGCTTCCTTTTCAGAAACAGGAAATTCAGCGTTTGAGAAATCTTTAAAACGAATAATTTTTTCAAACTCACCACCAAATGCAGATTTATAAAAATTAAAAGCTTCTTCTGCATTTCCGTTGAAGTTTATATGTGGATTAATTAGTGCCATTATTTAATTCTATTTTGAACTATTATTACAAAATGGTAAATTCTAAAACATTATTTGCATCAACACCTGTTATAGTTGTTCGAATAACAACATTTACAGCATCTTTAGATCCTAACGAAACAATTTCATCGTCTAATATAATACGATAATCTCCTGTGCTTGATGGAGTAATTGTTGTTTGATATTGATAGTTTGTTTCTAAAGCATCTAATTGACAAATGGCAGAAATAAACTCTCCATATAGGTTGGTTCCATTATTCACAATTGTGGTAAAACCAGTAGGAGGGACAGTTACCCAATTTCCAGAAGCATTTTTCTTTTCTAAAGTATAATTAAAGAAAAATTCTTCGGAAGTAGATGTTAAATACAAATCAAAAGGGTTGGTATCTTGAGGTAATAAGCGCGCAAAATTGCAAGAAACAGTAACATCGTTGGCAGTTGTGTTTACATCAATTAAATTGTTAGCAGTAACTATTTTTGATGCGAAAAATTCATCATCACTTTCTGTACAACTTGTAAAAAGTATAGCTGGAATTACAAGTGTTAAAATATATATGTATTTTTTCATGTTGTTTATTATTAAAATCTATAACCTAAATTAATTCCTAATCTTGAAATGGTTTTTGGACTATCAGCATGAAATAAGTTTTTTCCCATTCCAATGGTTACATCAACCACAAAACTTTCTTTTATGTAGAATTTATATCCAACTGAAGCTCCAAGTGCAACATCATTATAATCCTTTACAGAAGTAACAACATAATCTGCAGAACCATTATTTAGTGTAACCAATTCTTTGTATTGGCCACCGTTAATTGAAGAAAAAGCTTCAACATAATACAAGTTTACTGCACTTTTTGATAAAGCATAACGCACATAAGGAATAACTTGATAATCAATCAATGTTCGAGTATCGTCTGTGGCAAAATTATCTTTTTTACTTGATTTATTTAAGAACATTCCTGTAATTCCGACAGAGAAATCAGTATTTAAAAAACGTTCGTATGAAATACCTAACCTTCCATTAGAAATCAAATTCAAAGCGTCAATTTTGACTTCATTTTTTTTGGCAACAATTGGTGAAACTATTGAATCTGAATTGGTTTGCGCAAATGAACCTAATACAAGGAAGAAACAAAATAAAAAGCTTATTTTTTTCATATAAATTGATTGTTAATTTGCGTAAATATAGCAAAATAATCAATTAAAAGTTAAGGCACCCAGAATTTCTTCGCTCATAAATCTTCCGCCAGGATAAGTTGCTGTGTAGTCTAAATTCAACCAAATTTGGCCACGTTCATCAATATGATAGTGAATTTGTTGGTTATAACTTTCAGATGCAAAAAGAATTTCTTTAATAAAATAGGTAGCTGTTTCTAAGTCTTTTTGAGTCCCAATTAGCATTTCTGGATACAAATGTCCTCCGGTGTGAATAATTCTTGGCGTTCCACCAACGGCTTTGATACATGCAGCCATTAAAATAGCGTGATCGTCGCAATCACCCGAAAAATGTTGTAAACTTTCTGAAGCATCTGCAATGTATTCGCTACCTTTTGGATCGTTAACATAATTCCAATTATTTCTAATTTCTTTAAAAACTGCAAAACATTGAATCATCGTTCTAATTTCACCTGATTTTTTTACATTCTTGAAATGTTTTGAAGTTGCTGCTAAGGCAAAGTTTCGAACTTTTGGATTCTTAAAATCTACTGCATCAATAATTTTAGATTTGTTGGGAAATGGAAGTAGTTTAGAAAGAATTAAATCTTGTGGATTTGGATTTTCTTTCATAGAATAAATCATATAACGATAATCTTCAAAAACTCGGTTAAAACCATAATTTCCAAATAAAGTTCCAAATAACAGCGAAATCAAATACAAAAAGACAATTAAAATAATAATTGTTTTTACCAATCGCAAAAGCAACTGAATGATTACGATAATAAAAATAAAGAGAATAATTCGGTCTAAATGAATTATCCAATCTAAGTTGATTAAATTTTGATGTGCAATTAAAAAAACAGGTATTGTTATTAATATATTCAACAAAAAAATGACAACAATATCCCACGGCTTCGGTAAAGAAAGCTTTTCTTTAAGTTCAGCGATAGTAGGAATTTTAATTGTCATTTCGTTTAAAACGATAAAAATACGGAATTATTTAAGTATTGATTCTTTTGGCAATTTTTTATCGATAATTTGAAGCTTCAAAAGTTGTTCCATTATTTTATCCAATGTTGGACCCGTCATTTGTTTTTGCGACCAACGCGTTAATTTTAACCATTCTTGAATTGCTTCCACTTTTTGATTGTATTTAGAAGCTAAGGTTCTGTCAATACTCGGAATCATTTTGAATTCTTCTGTTGTCGTATTGATGATGTCTAAAACTTGCTCAATTACTTTTGGATAGTTTTCCAAAACTTCATTACGAACTGTAATCACAAAACAAGGCCAAGGAGTAGGGCATTCTCCAATTCTTCTAAAAAATCCTTTATCAACTAATGGTTGTGTCATAAAACGTTCCCACATGAAGTAATCAGCTTTTCCTGAAGTTAAGCTTTCAACCGCGCCATCAATGGTATTTACGATTTCGAATTGTAAATTTTCTGTATTCCAATTCTGGTTTTGTGCATTCACGATACTCATTAAATGCGAACCAGAACCCATTCGAGAAATCGCTACTTTTTTGTTTTCTAAATCCGAAAGTGTTTTATAATTAGAATTAGCGGCAACGTGAATTCCCCAAATTAAAGGACTTTGCACATAAACTTGCACAATCTTACTCGGATTTCCAGCGTCGATATCTTTGATGATTCCTTCGGTAAGAATTACGGCAATATCGGTCTCACCATCGCGCAACATTTGACACATTTTTCCTGTTCCTTCAGGAACATCAGTCCATTGTAAATCGATTCCAACGCCTTCAAATTCGCCATCTTCGATACACATGTGCCAAGGTAAATTGAAATGTTCTGGAACCCCAGCTATTTTGATTGTTTTCATTATGTTGTTATTAGATTATTCAGATAATTTTAAGATACATTCTTCTCTAATTCTCCAAATTTCTTTAAAGGTATTATTTTGATTGGTTTCTTTAATCCATTTTTTCAAAAAAGCCTTATGATATTCCACTTTAAAATCACTTACTTGATTTGGAAGGATTTCGATTTCTTCCATAATATCCTGCTTTATTTTATCATAGAAAGAATCTGAAGTAGTAGCATCAACTGGAATTTGATTAATCTTTAAATAACAATGTGCTTCAGGAATGTAATTGATATTATTTTTTGTGAGTAAATCGCCTAGCTTTGGTGTGTTTACTTCATTCATTTTGAATATTCCAATGTATAACTTTACGTTTTCAATTTTATTTTTATCGGCAAAATCCTTTAAAAAAGCGTGTTTTGAACTACAAGTTCCTTTATTTTCAGAAAGCACTAACGAAAAATCGTACCTATTAGCATTTCTACCATAAGGGATGTTTTTTACTATATCAATTAGTTCTTCAAAACTCATTTTAACGTTCTAAATTCGGATTTCTAAATTCTAAATTTTCTAACTGCCACCATTTCCAAGTTACACCATTTTCATCAGGGTAATCTTCCATAAAATTGAAACCTACTTTTTGCAACACATGATTAGAAGCACCGTTTTCGGCATGTGTATAGGCATTCATTTCTTGAATTTTCATTTGATTGAAACCATGTTCTAACCAAGCAATTGAAGCTTCCGTAGCGAAACCTTTGTTCCAGAATTTTTCATTTAAACGATAGCCGTAATCGTAAAAATTGGTATTTCCATTTTCTACATGGTCGTTTACGAATTTAATTCCAGTCCAACCGATTAATTCATTCGTATCTTTAGTAATAGCTACAAAACGCCCAATTCCGTTATCAATGTATTGTTGTCTAACCATATCAATGTAAGCATGAACTTCATCAATATGAACAACTGGTTTTTGCCACAGATATTTGTGAACATTAGGATTGCAATCCATTTCAAATAGAGCATTTGCATCTTCGTGACGCATTTCTCTTATGATTAGTCTGGGTGTTTCTAGTATTAAATCCATTTTATAATTTTATAATTTCATCATTCAACATTCGTTATTCGATATTCAACGTTTAAACTTGGAATAGTCAATTTTGATTAACGAATTTTGAAGTTTCAGCTATTCAGCTAACTTATTTAAAGTGTATTCAATTAATTCATCTACAGCTTTATACGGGTCTTCACTGAAAGTTCCAGTTGCACGATTGGCGATGATAGCATTTAAAGACAAACAGTTGTGACCTAATAGTTTTCCTAAGCCATAAATAGCACCTGTTTCCATTTCTAAATTCGTCATTCGTGTTCCGTTAAAATTGAAACTATCCATTTTAGAATTTAATTCTGGATCTTGAATTCCTAAACGCACCACACGACCTTGTGGACCGTAAAATCCACCAGCGGTTCCTGTGAATCCTTTGAAAATTTTATCGCTTTCTAAACGTTGCTCTAACGTTTTGCTTCCTGCAATTACGTACGGACGACCTTTTCTCATGTCCCAGTTCGTTTGCTTGATGAACGCTTCTTCCATTTCGATTTCTGAAACTTCATCAATTAAATAGGAGCGAAGCATGTTGTCCAAACCTAAGCCATATTGACTCATTACAAAACTATCGCAAGGAATATCCGCTTGTAATGAACCTGAAGTTCCGATACGAACGATATTCAATGAAGTCAATTCTTTTTTAACCGTTCTGGTTTCTAAATCTACGTTTACTAAAGCGTCTAATTCGTTCATTACAATGTCAATGTTGTCTGGTCCAATTCCAGAAGACATAACGGTAATTCTTTTTCCTTTGTAAGTTCCAGTTTGCGTTTTAAATTCACGTTTTTGAGTCGTAAACTCAATAGAATCAAAGTGTTTTGTAATTTTCTCTACACGATTTTGATCCCCAACGAAGATAATATCGTTAGCGATTTGTCCAGGCTTTAAGTTAATGTGATATACACTTCCGTCTGGATTTAATATTAATTCTGATGCTGCTATCATTTGTTTTTAGTTTAAAGTTTCAGGTTTCAGGTTCTTAATTTTGAACTTGAATTTTGAAACAAATTTATCCGCCTACGCGTTTTGTTTTGAATCCTTTATCTTGTAGTATTTTCATGATTTTATCACGATAATCGCCTTGAATGATGATTTCTCCATCTTTAAACGTGCCACCAACTGCTAATTTGCTTTTGATTTCCTTAGCTAAGATTTTAAAATCTTCGTCTTCACCTTCATATCCAGAAATAATCGTTGTAGGTTTTCCTTTACGCTTCTCATATTTACAAATCATTGGTTCTTTTTGAACGAATAATTCGTGAGGCGTTTCTTCGATAGCTTCTGGTTCGTTAGAAACTTCGTGGTTAGGGAAAAGTTTTTTTAATTGTTCTTGTAAGTCCATATTTTAGCACGCGGATAAAACGGATTCGCTAAAGCGAAGCGCGAATTAAAACTGATTTTTTCTATTCTTTCTTTTGTTTTCGTAAATTTTTCTTCTGAATTCAGGCTTTTTCCCAAAGCTTAACAGTAAACCAATTTCACAGTCAGTTCCTTTTAGGTAATTGAGTAATTGATTCTCAAACTCTTCAACAATATAATCAGCTGCTTTTAATTCTAATATTATTGTATCATTTACAATTATATCTGCATAATAATCGCCAACATTTTCTCCTTTATAATAGACTTTAATTTTTTTATTTGGAGTCGCTTCAAGTCCTTTGTTTCTTAACTCAATTAACAAGGCATTTTGATAAACTTTTTCAAGAAAACCATAACCTAATTCGTTGTATACTTCGTAAAAAGTTTTTAAAATTAACGATGTTAAATCTTGATGTAGTAAGTGCATATATTCATTTCTTTATGGTTTAAAATCTGTTTTAATCTGCGTTTTACGAAGTAAATCCGTTTTATCCGCGTGCTAATATGGCGTGTATGTGTTTTCAATCTTTAAACAAAAAACCAAACCCCAATGTTACTTGGAATTTGGAATTTTATTTATTTGGAATGTGATTTCCTTTATTTCTTAATCAATCCTAATTCTACCAAACGTTCATGCAAGAATTCACCAGCGGTAATATCTTCATATAATTTTGGATTATTTTCATCGATACATTCTGGTAAACAATTTAAACTCATGTCGCTTACTGGATGCATGAAGAAAGGAATTGAATAACGAGAAGAACCCCATAATTCTCTTGGTGGATTTACCACTTGGTGAATCGTTGATTTCAACTTGTTGTTGGTATGTCTTGATAACATATCACCTACGTTAATCATCAACTCGTCTGGTTGTGCCATAGCATCAATCCATTCTCCGTTGTGATTTTGTACTTGTAATCCTTTTCCTTGAGCTCCCATTAATAAGGTAATCAAGTTGATGTCACCATGTGCTGCTGCACGAACGGCTCCATCTTTAGGCTCGTCAGTAATTGGTGGGTAGTGGATTGGACGTAAAATACTGTTTCCGTCTTTGATGTATTTATCAAAATAGAATTCGTCTAAACCAATGTAAAGCGCTAAAGCTCTTAACACATAAACACCTGTTTTTTCTAACATTTGGTACGCTTCTTTACCTACTTCATTGAATTTAGGTAATTCCGTTACTTCCACGTTATCTGGATATTCGCCAGCGTACTTTGAACCTTCGCTAACGTATTGTCCAAAATGCCAAAACTCTTTCAAATCTCCAGCAGAGCGACCTTTAGCGTGTTCTTTACCGAAAGAAACATAACCACGTTGTCCGCCAATACCTGGGATTTCGTATTTTGCTTTGGTTTCTAAAGGAAGTGTAAAGAAGTTTCTCACTTCTGAATACAAACCTTCAACTAATTTGTCATCTAAAAAATGACCTTTTAATGCTACGAATCCGATTTCTTCGTAGGCTTTTCCGATTTCATTTACAAATTTTTGTTTACGTGCCGGATCATCCGACAGGAAATCACGTAAGTCAACACTAGGAATTTGTTGCATACTTAAGCTTTGTTGTTAATAAATCATTTTGGGTTATAACCCAAGTAAATACAAATGTAATTAAATATTTTAAATTCAAAAAAGGAAAGTTGTTAACAATTGGGAGAAAGTGAATAGTGATGAGTGAAAAGTGATTAGTGGAATTATCGCTTGAAATGGATTTACAAAATTTGAAATTAATTCTTAGTGTACTTGCGTTAAAATTTAAACTTGAATTTGAGTTTGCCCTTGCCTTTGATTTTTTAACTTTCTTTTTTTATAACAATTCGCTTTCAAAATGTTATTTTTATTACTTTTGAGCAAAATTTAATCGTTCCATCATCATGAACTTTGAAAGAAAAGAATTATCGAATTCGCAACTACTTGATTTATATAAGAAAATCTTAAAACCGCGTTTGATTGAAGAGAAAATGTTGATTCTAATCCGTCAAGGAAAAGTATCGAAATGGTTCTCTGGAATTGGACAAGAAGCCATTTCGGTTGGAATCACTTCTGTTTTGGATAAAGATGAATATATTTTACCAATGCACCGTAATTTAGGTGTGTTTACTACTCGAGATATTCCATTACATCGTTTGTTTTCGCAATGGCAAGGAAAGAAAAACGGATTTACAAAAGGTCGTGATAGAAGTTTCCATTTTGGCACACAAGAATATAAGATTATTGGAATGATTTCGCATTTAGGTCCTCAATTAGGGATTGCAGACGGAATCGCTTTAGCCAATAAATTAAGAAAAAACGGAAAAGTAACTGCAGTTTTTACTGGTGAAGGCGCTACATCAGAAGGTGATTTTCACGAAGCATTGAATATCGCTGCTGTTTGGGAATTACCAGTTTTATTCGTTATTGAAAATAATGGTTACGGATTATCAACACCAACAAATGAGCAATACCGTTGTGAGAACTTAGCTGATAAAGGTGTTGGTTATGGAATGGAAAGCCACATTGTAGATGGAAACAACTTATTGGAAGTAGTGCATTTGCTTTCAGAATTAAAAGCTTCTATGGTTGAAAATCCGCGTCCAGTGTTGTTAGAGTTCAAAACGTTTAGGATGCGTGGACATGAAGAGGCGAGTGGTACTAAGTATGTTCCGCAAGAATTGATGGACATGTGGGCAATCAAAGATCCAGTTGAAAATTATAGAAATTACTTAAAAGTTACAGCGGTTTTATCGGATGAAGAAGATGACGCTATTAGAGCTGAAATTAAGAAAGAAATCGATACGGATTGGGCGAAAGTTCAAGAAGAACCAGAAATTGTAGCTTCATTAGAAGAGGAGTTAGGTGATGTTTATAAACCTTTCGAATTTGAAGCATTTAATCCATCTTCAAAAGTTGAAAATATACGTGTGATTGATGCGATTTCAAATGGTTTACGTCAGTCGATGGAGCGCCATGAGAATTTAGTAATCATGGGACAAGACATTGCCGAATATGGTGGAGCTTTCAAAATTACGGACGGATTCGTAGCGCAATTTGGAAAAGAAAGAGTTAGAAATACACCAATCTGTGAAAGTGCTGTAGTTTCAGCAGCTAACGGATTATCAATAAACGGATTTAAAGCGGTAATGGAAATGCAATTTGCGGATTTCGTTTCAACCGGATTTAATCCAATCGTAAACTTATTAGCGAAGCAACATTACAGATGGCAAGAAAAGTCGGATGTAGTGGTGCGTATGCCTTGCGGTGGAGGAAATCAAGCTGGACCTTTCCATTCGCAAACAAATGAAGCTTGGTTTACCAAAACACCAGGATTAAAAGTAGTTTATCCAGCGTTTCCTTATGACGCAAAAGGGTTATTGAATACTGCAATTAATGACCCAAATCCAGTATTGTTCTTCGAACATAAACAATTGTATAGAAGTGTGTATCAAGATGTACCAAAAGATTACTACACATTACCTTTCGGAAAAGCGTCATTGATTAAAGAAGGAACTGATGTAACAATTATTTCATTTGGAGCAGGAGTTCATTGGGCTTTAGAAACTTTGACTAAAAACCCAGAAATTAAAGCTGATTTATTGGATTTAAGAACCTTACAACCAATGGATTGGGATGCGATTTATGCTTCAGTTAAGAAAACGAATAAAGTTATCATTTTACAAGAAGATACTTTGTTTGGTGGTGTTGCCAGCGATATTTCAGCAATGATTATGGAAAACTGTTTTGAACATTTAGATGCTCCAGTAAGAAGAGTTGGAAGTTTAGAATCGGCTATTCCGTTTATGAAATCTTTAGAAGATCAATATTTACCTAAAGGTAGATTTGAAACCGAATTAAAGGAATTATTAGCTTATTAATTCATCATCATAAATAATTTAAAAGACACTTTCGGGTGTCTTTTTTTATTTTGCTATTTTTCTGTAAAAATGATATATTTGATTTTTAAAAAAGAAAAATTCTATATCTCTAAATTTTAATTGCATGAAATCAATGTATTCTTTATTAATGATTTTTATCGTTTTGTTAAGTTGTTCTAACAACCAACAACCTAACGACCCTATTCCTGCTCATGAAACCTTTACCATTGATTCTAAATATGTTAATGAAAAAAGAGTTATTAATGTTTGGTTTCCTGATGAATATAAAAATTCAACAGATTCATTGCCTGTTTTATATATGCCTGATGGCGGAATTAAAGAAGATTTCCCACACATTGCCAATACGTTATCAGAGCTAATTAAAGCTAAGAAAATTAAACCATTTATTTTAGTTGGTATTGAAAACACACAGCGTAGACGCGATTTAACACCACCAACATCTGTAGCAAAAGATAAAGAAATAGCGCCAGTAGTAGGCGGTTCTGCTGCTTTCAGAAATTTTATTCAAAAAGAATTGATTTCAGAAGTGAATTCAAAATATAGAACTACAAGCAAAAAAGGCATCATAGGTGAATCATTAGCAGGACTTTTTGTTACTGAAATTTTTCTAACTTCTCCTGATATGTTTGATTTTTACATTGCTTTTGATCCTTCGTTATGGTGGAATAACAAACAATTATTAAAAGATAGTCCAAATTATTTAAAAGTATTTCCAACGACTTCTAAAACGTTTTGGTTTGCAGGTTCAAGTGCTAAAGATATTTTTGGTAATACAAATAAGCTAGCTGAAATTTTAACTTCAAATTCACTTCCCAATTTAAAATGGAATTATTCCCCAGAAAAGAAAGAAGAACATCATACAATCTTTAGAGCCACTAAGGAAAAAGCGTTGATTTGGAGTTTGAATTAATAGCTTTAATTTGTAATAATTTTACAATTAGAAGAAAATAAATTTTTGTAATCCTATAAAAAATCTTACATTCGATAAACTTAAACTAAATTTTATGAACTCAGAAAACAATGTGGTGGTTTCTTATGCAACCGATGCGGACAGAGCTACTTTTTTTAAAAAGACGTATAGTCATGTTGCTTACGCTATTTTAGCTTTTATGCTAGTAGAATCTATTTTATTGCGAATTGTTCCTATGGATTGGATTTTAATGATGATGGGCGGGAAATTCGTTTGGTTATTTATTTTAGGATTATTTTGGTTGGGTTCTACCTTATCAGACCGATTGGTTTTTCATCCAGATAGAGACAAACAATATTTAGGCTTAGGTTTATATGTTTTACTTGAAGCCATAATTTTCTTACCAATGATTGCTATGGCAGTTTTATATTCTGGTGGTGAAATGATTATGCAAGCTGCGATTATCACCTTATTCATGTTTTCAGGCTTAACAGCAGTAGTTTTCATGACAAAAACTGATTTCTCATTCTTAAGAACAGCTATCACTATTGGTGGTTTTGTTGCTTTAGGAGTTATTGTTGTTGGAGCTATTTTCGGATTTAATTTAGGATTATGGTTCTCTGTTGGTATGGTAGTATTAGCATCTGCCAGTATTTTATACCAAACTAGTCAAATTAAAGACCAATTCAGTACAGATCAATACGTGGGAGCTTCATTACAATTATTTGCTTCGATTATGTTATTGTTCTGGTATATTTTAAGAATATTAATGAGCAGAAAATAATTGATTTTCAAAAGATATTTAAAACCCTGAAATACTAAATTTCAGGGTTTTTCGTTTTAAAGCAATAATTTGTTTTATGCGAATAGTTTTACTTTTAGTTAGCTTAATTTTATTTTCTTGCCAATCCAATGAAACCAAACAATTAACTGTTGGCATTCAACCTTATGGCATATTTCCAGAAGATAAAACTGATACTATCGCTAAGACAATTGCCGATTTTTATCAGATTAAAACTGTTGTTCTTCCTGTAAAAGAAATGTACAAAGAAGCTTTTACGGAGGTGAAATCACCACGATATCGTGCGGATAAAATGATTAATCTACAGAAAAAGAACAAAGTGGATTCTTTAGATTTTGTATTAGGATTAACTACTAAAGATATTTCTGTAACCAAAAAAGACAAATGGGGAAAAATAAAAACCCCAACCCATAAATATGCCGATTGGGGAATTATGGGTTTGGCGTATTGCCCAGGTAATAGTTGTATTGTTTCGACTTTTCGTATTCAACACCCCAATTCAAAAATACATTTCACACGTTTCAAAAAAGTTGCGGTTCATGAATTTGGACATAATTTAGGATTACCTCATTGTTCAGACAAAACCTGTGTTATGACTGATACTGTGGAAAGCGTGAAAACTATTGATCATGCGAAATTGGCGCTGTGTGGGAAATGTAAAGCGCAATTGAATTAATACTTCCCACTTAACAATTCGCCACCAATAGCTGATTTTGCTTCAATTCCTATTTTTTTCATCATTTCATAAGTAGTACATACAGCTGCCGAAGTAACAGGGATTCCGCATTCTGCTTGAATTAAATCAATCGCTTCTAAAGAAGGCATTTGAACACAAGCCGATGCTACTAAAACATCTACATCGGTTAAATCCAGTTGTTTGTAAATTTCTAATAAATTCATTGGATTTTGTGCAGCAACTTCTAAATTGTCTGGAATTTCTAAAGCAATGCTTTGTTTCACTTTAATTCCTTGATTTTCGATATAATCGACCACCATATCCGTTAACGGTCGCATATAAGGTGTAATAATTGAAATTTGTTTCGCACCTAATACTTTTAAACCATTAATTAAAGCTCCAGCAGAAGTTACAATAGGAGTAGGGAAGTCATTCGCTACTGTTTCTTGATGTAAATTCACTTCAGAAACGCAATGATAGCCGCGACCCATGCTCATAATGGCTACTAAACAAGCATACCCCATTACATCAACATGAGCATCGGAAAGTTCTTGTGCACATTTTAAACTCATGGCATCCATGGCTTCGAGTTCTTCCTTGGTTACTTTTTTCATGCGCATTCTGCTGCTGTGAAACGTAAAACGTTCTGGTAAAATGGTTTCACGCGAGCGAAAAATTGCTGGTATTTCGGTTTCCATCGTTACGTTGGAGGATGGAACTATTTGGCCTATTCTGTATTTCATTTGTAATGTGTCTTTTTGGAACACAGATTGAAAAAATTCAAATAATTTTAAAAATTTCTTAGATTTCTCTAATCCGTGTTCCTTGTAATTATATTTCTTTAATTGTATTTACTATTGTGCCAATTCCTTCCACAGTAGCTTCAACCACATCACCATCGTACATCCATTCTTGTGGGTCGCGACCTGCGCCAACACCAGCTGGAGTTCCGGTTGCTATGATGTCGCCTGCTTCTAAAGTGAAAACGGTGCTTAAATCTTCAATCAAATCGTTGATGTTGAAAAGCATGAATTTGGTATTCGAATTTTGTTTTTCAACTCCATTAACTTTTAATGATAAATTCAAGTTGTGTGGATTTTCAATTTCGTCTTTAGTAACGATAATAGGTCCCATTGGAGCGAAAGTATCTTGTCCTTTGGAAACAATCCATTGTCCTTCACGACGACAATCACGTGCTGAAATATCGTTAATTACTGTATATCCAAACACATAATCTAATGCTTCAGATTTTGTTACGTATTTTCCTTTTTTTGAGATGATTACTGCCAATTCACATTCCCAGTCCAATTGCGAAGTTAACTTCGTGTTTTTGATAATTTGAGTATTCGTAGCAGTAACCGTTGTTGGTGGTTTTGAAAAGATAATTGGTTTTGTTGGCAACTTTCCAGTTGTGTCTAAAGTACGAGCGCTTTCCGCCACGTGTTCGGTATAATTCAAACCAATTCCAATGATGTTTTTTCTTGGTTTTTCGATGGGAGCCAAAACGGTAACTTCCTCCATATCATAGGCAATTTCTTCGAAGAAATTCTCAGGCGTTTCAGTAATCATTTCGGTAATTTCAGCAATGATTTCAAATCCCATATCAATTAATTCCAACATATCATTTGGTAATGGAAAATTAGAAATATCACCAAAATCCTGCATATCGATGACTTGGTTGTTATGAATGAAGCCTAAACGAGGCTCAGTATCTTGTGTTTTATAAGTAAGTAGTTTCATATTCTTTATTTAAACGCAAAGAACGCTAAGTTTTTGTTTTTATTGAATTTGTTGGTGTCCGTTGTTTTCTGTTAATTCTCTTCCTTGAAATAAGCCTAATTTTTCAATTACTGGTAAGTCGTTGAAATTGAATAAGCAAGCATCTTCAGTTTCCGATAAGTTGTGATGTTCGTGCCAAGCCCAACTCGGAACACAGAAAATGTCTCTTTCTTTCCAATCAAAACGTTTTCCGTTGATAATGGTGTAGCCTTTTCCTTTCGCACATTGGTACACAAATGAACCCGTGTGTTTGTGTGCTTTTCCTTTGAATCCTGCTGGTAATAATTGCATTGCTGCTCCCATAGTTTGCATTACGTGTCCTCCTGTTAAAGGATTCGAATATTGCATAAAAATACCGTCAAACGGATTGATTTCATTTACTTTTTGGGCTTCTAATAATGCTGGATAAACGTTTTTCCAAGAATATTTGAAGAGCGGAGAATACGGTTTATCCCAAGTTTTATCGGCTGGAATTAATCCTGCACAACCATATGTTATTGGTGAAAAATTCAGTGGCGCTGTTAAGGGTTGTTTCCCATCATAAACCGCATAATCATTAGCTTCTAAAGCATTGACTAAGGGAATATCCAAACCATCTTGCCAAATACAAGTTTTCCCACCTTCCTCAACACCATGTTCGTGCCAAGTGGAATTTGGTGTAATTACAAAATCGTTGACTTCCAACATGATTTTATTACCATCAACAACCGTATATCCTTTTTCGCCTTCCATAATAAAACGTAGTGCAGAAGCACGATGACGATGTGCCGAAGTACTTTCTCCAGGACGAGTGACTTGAATTCCAGTATACAACCAACCCACAGCAGCAGAAACGTCTTTTCGGTTGTCGTTAACTAAATACACTACGCGTCTTCCAGCTTGTTCAGGAGTTACTAGTTCCGATGATTTTAGGACTAACTCGCGTAAATCGTCATATTTCCAAAGCATTGGAACAGATGAAGAACGTGGTTCCCAAGGTTCTATGTCGTTGGCAACCGTCCACAATGCACCAGCGCCAAGTGTTTCTAATTCTTTATAGTACGCAATTAATTCGGGAGAGTCTTGAACTCGAGCTCTTCCGTAAACATCGTCTGAATAATTATTTTCTTCCATAATATTATTTTAAATCGTATACAACTATTCTAATTTGCTTAATGTATTTAGTTTTTCTGTATATATGTCTAAAGCATCATTAATTTGCTTGTGATATTTATTTGTTTCTGGTCCACTTGGATTGGTATTTATAATATAATATCTGGCTGTTTTTTTCTTTTTATCAAATTGAATAACGGAAAAAAGTCCAGGATCTCCTCCAAAATGCCCAAAATTACCCGATGGAAAAATAGTCATGGTAATACCAATATTATAATCTCCATTTTCGCTTGTATCTCTATCTATGAAGTTTTTAGCTTGAAGTTGTGGTCTAAAATATTCTTGATAACTTTCTTTATTCAATAAAGTACCTTTTCCTAAAAATCCCTTCAAAAGTTCACTAATATAATTTCCCATATCTTTGGAAGTTGTTAGTAGTCCTCCATCTGGATAGGTATTTAAGGAATAAAATGGATAGGGAGTTTTTTTGTCTTGAAAGGTGTTTGTGCATTTCGAATAATTAACCGAATCAAAGCTCCATCCAGACGAATTCATTTGAAGTGGTTTTAATATATGTTCCGTTGTGAATTTATCATAAGAAATACCAGTTGCTTTTTCTAATACTAAAGCTGCAAGCGTTGCTCCAATGTTAGAATAGTTGTAAATTTCACCAGGTTTTCTGTTAAGAAATACATCTTTTAAATACCATTTACCTCTATTATCCAATGTGTTTTTCAAAAATTCTTCTATAGTTATTTTAGCCGTTGGGGGATTAAATTTTGTTGGTAAAATATCAATATTAAGATTTTGTTTAAGATTAATAGTGTCGTTTAATACGATTGTTTTTTTCATATAAACTTCATTATCATTTATTGAAGATGTATGTGTGGTTAATTGTCTAATGGTAATTGGAATATTTGGATAATATGGATTGGTAACTTTGAAAGATAGGTATTTGTTAATTGGGTCATCCAATTGTAATTTCCCTAATTCTTGTGCCTTAAGTATGGCAATACCAATAAATGTTTTCGATACAGATGCAATATTTTGAACCGTATTTTCGTCATATTTTTGCTTGGGTTCCAAATTAGCTATTCCAAAGCCATTTTGATATAATACTTCATTTTCGTTTACAATTGCTACTCCAAAACCATTGAAATCGGTTTGCGTACTAATTTTTGTCAATTGTTCTGTAAGTTCCTTTTGAGCTAAAAGAAATTCAGAAGAATGTGTTTTTTCCTTCTTAGTACAAGAATATAGAAGCAACGAAAATAAAAATATGATTATTTTTTTCATTTTTTATCTCTTATTAAACTCTTCGTGATTATCAATAAACGTAATCTTTCGAGTAGGAGCAGTGTTTACCCGCAAATCGAAAATATCAAATCGATTGTAATGTCCTAAAATGTCGTGCATTTGTTTTGGTTGGATGCACTTTGCTAAATCAATTTCGGCATACACCATACCTTCTTCATCGATTAGCGGTTGCCCAATTACAGCGCCATTTGGACCTATAAATCCTGAAAAAGCTGAACTTTTTCTATCCAATAATTCATCTACATTTGGCACATCGGCACGTAAAGCATCTTTAATTTCTTGCGAAACTGTTGAACACGAAACAATTGTAAATAATTTCCCTTCAAACGAATGCGCTGCGGCACGAATTTTAATCGCCTCCGCCATATCGTAATCAGGTGGCGCTACGGGTAATGAAATATAATTCGCAATGTGAATCAATTCCCCTTGAGAAAGTAGCGTAAAACGCGCTAAAGTATTCGTATTTTCACCACATGCTAAAGTTCCGATTGGACCAATTTCTGTATTGTACACTTTTAACGAAGAACCATCACCTGAAGACCAAGTTAGTTTTTCAGCCCATGTTGGGACTAACTTTCTGTGTTTTCCAATAATTACGCCTTTGTTATCAATGATTAAATTGGTATTGTAAATTTCGCCATAGCTTTTACCTCGCTCGTTGATTCCCATCACAATATGAATGTCGTTGTCTTTCGCAGCTAAGCAAAGTTTTTTGATTTCTGGTCCTGCTACGTCAACCGAATTTTTATATAATTCTTCATACCATTTACTGCCTTGAACAGGCGTCATAATCCAATTCCAATACGGATATCCAGCTATAAAAACTTCTGGAAAAGCGATTAATTTAGCTCCGTTATTGCTTGCCTCTTTAATGAAAGAAATGGCTTTATCTACTGTTTTTTCTACATTTAGAAATACAGGTGACGTTTGAACGGTTGCGGCTTTGAATTTTTTGAATTCCATTTGTGAATTGTTTTTTTGGAACACAGATTGTAGAAATTTTTAAATTTTTTATAATTTTTACAATCTATGTTCCTAGTTTTATAATTCGTATTGCTTTATTTTTTGTTTCATTTCTTCTGTGAAAGGTTCTGCTTTGATGCCGTTTCTTTCTGGGTTGAAAGCTACGTTAACTAAAGTGACTTCGCCTTCTAAAACGGTATTTTCTGCTTCATTTACAAACTGAAATCCGCATAGAATAGAGGAGTTTTTTAATTCTTTTACCCACAATTTTTTGGATAAGATTTCGCCTAATCTAGCAGCGTTTTTGAATTGAATTTTTAAATCAACCGTTGGAATCCCATTGGTTTCATGCATTTTTGAAAAGGGACGATCCAAAGCTTCTTCAAACCAATCTTCAACTAAGCAGTTTAGCATTTCTAAAAATCGGGGATAAAAGACAATTCCAGCATAATCAACATGTTGGAAACGTACTTTTTCTTGTTTTGTGAATTGACTCATTATATATTTCTTGATACTTATTTCAACTTAAATCTCTGTATTTTTCCAGTCTCCGTTTTAGGCAAACATTCCACGAAATTAATTACTCTTGGATATTTATACGGAGCAGCTACTTCTTTAAACCAGTGTTGAATACGGTTCTTCATTACATCTGTTGCTTTAGATGAATCGTGTAACACAATATGCGCACAAACTAACATTCCTCGTTCTTCGTCGGGTAAACCTACTACGGCACATTCCAAAATATCTTCGTGGGTTAAAAGTACGGATTCTACTTCAATTGCCGCAATATTATATCCCGAAGAAATTATCATATCATCACCACGTGCCACAAAATGAAAATACCCTTCTTCATCTTGACGGAAAATATCGCCTGTGATGTTCCAACCGTTTTCTACGTATTCTCTTTGTTTTTCTTCTCGATTTAGATATTTACAACCTGTAATTCCTCGAACCGCTAATCTTCCGGCTTCGTTTCTTGGTAATTCGTTACCTTGTATGTCAATGATTTTGGCTTCGTAACCAGTAATGGCTTTACCTGTAGCGCCAGGTTTCATATTTTCTTCATTGGATGAAATAAAAATATGCAACATTTCAGTAGCGCCGATGCCGTCTATGATTTTTAAACCTGTAGCATCATACCAATCTTGCCAAACTTTTAACGGCAAGGTTTCTCCTGCAGAAACACATTTTCTCAAACTTGAAATGTCATAATCATGAACTTTTGTTGTGATGATACGCCAAGCGGTAGGTGCGGTAAAACAAATCGTAATTTTAAAGTCTTGAATCGCTTTTAACAACAAATCTGGGCTCGGTTTTTCGATTAAAAATGTTGAAGCGCCAAAATACATTGGAAACAAAACCAATCCACCTAAACCGAATGTAAATCCTAATGGAGGACTTCCTGTGAAAATATCCTTTGGAGTAGGTTGTAGCGAATATTGTGGAAACGCTTCACAAATATTCAAAATATCTTTGTGATAATGAGCGGTCATTTTAGGCAAACCTGTTGTTCCTGAAGTAAATCCAATCAATGCAACGGAATCGGATTTTGAATGATAATTGTCGAATGTTTTTGGTTTATCTGCCATTAATTCTTCCAATTGCGAATTTCCATAAAAACACGTTTGTTTTAAGAAATCAGACTTAACCAAATGGATTTCTTCTTCCAATTCCTTATCGCACAATATATGCAAAATTTCAGCACAATCGATAATAGTCGTTAATTCTTTAGAACGAAGCAATGGCATGGTTGCAACAACAATTCCACCCGCTTTTAAAACAGCAAACCAACACGCTACCATCATTGGATTATTTGCTGAACGAATCAAAACGCGATTACCCGATTTTAAATCTAAATCATCTACCAAAACGTGAGCTATTTGATTCGCTTTTTCAAACAAATCTTGATAGGTCCAAGTTTCCTCAAATGTGCGAATGCAACTATTATTTCCACGACCTTTTCGAATATGATTGTCTAATAGTTTATCGACGCAATTCAACATTTCAGGTTGTTGGAATTGCGGTAAATCCAAAAAGGTATATTCTGGTTGAAACTCAGAACTCGGTAAACTTAAATGTGCAAAATTATCTTCGTAATGTTTCATAATTCCTAATTACTTCTTATTACTCTTAGGTTTTAATGCTTTTTTCATGCCTTCCACTTGTTTTCTTTCCGAAGCTTTTAGCGGATACAAATGCGAAATTCCCATTTTATATGGATTTGGGATATCATTCGCTTGAAATTGTTCGTAAGCTTGTGCGTTTCTAACGAAATTAGCATCTAACAATAAAGGTCGTCCTAAAGCGACTAAATCAGCTCTTCCGTTTAAAAGAATCGTATTGATTTGGTCAATATCTTGAATATAGCCAGCGGTGATAGTTGGAATATGAACAGTATTTCGAACAGCATCAGAAAAAGGCGTTTGCCACATTCTACCCGTTAATGGTTTTTGACCTGCGACAGTATTTCCTGTTGAAACATTAATGATATCTGCTTCAGCATTTTTAAAAGCTTCTGAAATAGTGATAACTTCTTGTTCTGAAATTCCGTTTTCTGCCCAATCTGTTGCTGAAATTCGCACCGAGATTGGTTTTTCAGTTGGAAATACTTCTCGAATTGCTTTAAATACTTCTAATGGATATTTTAAACGGTTTTTAATGCTTCCACCAAATTTATCTGTACGAATATTAGTTAATGGAGATAAGAAAGAAGCCAATAAAAATCCGTGATGTGCTTGCAATTCAATCATATCAAATCCGGCTTCGTCTGCATTTTTTGTCGCTTGAACGAATTGTGCTTTGATTTCTTCCATATCTTCCAAAGTCATTTCCTTTGGAGTAGCAAAATTTTCATTGAATGGAATAGGAGATGCTGAAATTAAATCCCAAGGTGTTTCCATTAGTCCATTGCCTTCCCAAGGTTTTTTAGTAGCACCTTTTCTTCCGGAATGTCCTAATTGAATTCCGATTTTTGTTTCTGTATTATTATGAATGAAATTGGTAATTTTTTTCCATTGATTCAGTTGCTCTGCATTGTAAATTCCGGCACAACCTTCAGTAATTCTTCCAGTTTCGGATATGGCAGTCATTTCGGTAATGATTAATCCCACGCCACCAGTAGCGCGACTTCCGTAATGCACTAAATGCCAATCTGAAACTAATCCGTCAGTTGCAGAATATTGTCCCATTGGTGTCATAACGATGCGGTTTGGGAGTTCTAAGTTTCTTAATTTGAATTTTGAAAAAGCAGCTGATTGATGTTTGATATTTACATTACAATTGTCATTGAATTCTTCTAAAACTTTATCTGTAAAAGAACTATCTCTCAAACGTAAATTTTCATACGTCACTTTTTTAGAACGTGTCATGCATCCAAAAGCAAATTGTTGGAAGGAATGTTGCATGTGACGATCCATATTTTCGAACCAATCTAAAGAAACGATTGCGGCATATTGAATCATTTCTACTGTATTTCTTCTGGTTTTATCGTATTGCTCAAAAGCCGCTTGCACGTTGTTTGGATTAGCAATTACGGCATCCGATAATCCGATAGCACAATCCATAGCTAATTTAGTTCCTGAACCAATAGAGTAGTGGGCAGTAGCTTTGGCATCTCCAAGTAAAACTATATTGTTGTGATACCAATTTTCATTCGTTACATGAGGAAACTGGCGCCAATGCGATTTATTAGATATCAGTGGATGACCATCTAATTCTTCTTTGAAGATTTCAGCGATTTTTGCCATGGTATCTTCTTCATTCGTGACTTCAAAACCGTGTTTTTGCCACGTTTCATCTGAACATTCAAAAATCCATGTACTCATATCTTTTTCATATTGATAGGAGTGAGCAACTATAGTTCCGTGAGGTGTACTTCTGAAGAAATAAGTAAATGCATCTAGCGGTTTTGTAGAACCTAACCAAACAAATCGGTTTTTCTTTAATTCGATTTTGGTTCCGAATTCCTTTTCATATTTAGTTCGGATAGCACTTGCAATTCCATCAGTTGCTAGAATTATATCAGAATCTGCGAATTGCGACAAATCTTCAATATTTTGTTCGAAATGCAGATTTACGCCTTCTTCAATACAACGTTGTTGTAATAATTGTAACAATGTTTTTCTAGAACAACCGCAAAAGCCATTACCAGCAATACTTACTTCTTCACCATCACGAGCGACGATAATATCATCCCAATAGGCAAATTTGCTACGAATTAATTCATACGATTGCATGTCGCGTTTTAAAAATTCTCCTAACGTTTCGTCTGAAAAAACCACTCCGAAACCAAAACTATCGTCGGGTTTGTTGCGCTCGTAAACATCGATTTGGCAATGAGACATTGCTTTTTTTGTTAATATCGAAAAGTAAAGTCCGCCTGGACCACCACCTATAACTGTTATTTTCATGTTTTTAATTGATAATTAACAATGAATAATTGATAATTAGTTATTGTCTTTTGATTGAAAAAATTTCTCCTAATTTACTATAATTTGAACCCGCTAAACGAGCAACAGGTTTGTATTTATCTAAGTTAATTTTGTGATTTTCCATTAGAATAGTATCATCTATATGCATCGTGATGATTTTACCAATAATAATACAAGCACCACCATTCTGATGATTTTCAATGAAATAATGATGTACCATTTCGCATTCAAAATGCACTAAGCTTTCTTTGACACGTTTTGGTTTAATGTAAATCGAATCAATAGGAGTAACACCTGCTAATTCAAATTCATCGATATCAGAAGCTACGCTTTGAGAAGTAGTATTCATTTGTTCCACAACATCTTCGGTTACTAAATTGACAACAAATTGTTTGTTATCTAAAATATTATTTAAGGTGTCTTTGTTTTTGTTTCCTGTTCTAACAGTGGAAAACATCACGTGTGGTGGATCTTCGCTTACTACATTAAAAAATGAAAATGGAGCAAGGTTGTTGATTCCATTGGCATCAATTGTTGAAATCCAACCAATAGGTCTTGGAATTACGGTTCCTGTTAAAAGCTTATATAAAGCGGAAGATTCGGTATGTTGAATATCGAATTGCATAGTTTAGTGTTGTTTCTACAAATTAAGTAAAATAATTTAAAGTCATAACTATACTTTTTTGATAAAATTGAATATTTTTATGAACATTCTAAAATCATAAAAAAGCTAGTATTTGATTATTATTGCATTATATGTAATTTTTATTCAAAATAATTGTGATATATAAAAAAATATATTTGAAAAATTACGAACAATATTTTTGTATATTTTGCAAAATTAGTATATTTATGCAAAAATTATATATATGGAGATTTTATCATGTCCCAAATGCCAAAGCGATTCAATTGTAAAAAGTGGTGTAATCAAAGATAGACAAAGGTATTTGTGCAAATCTTGTAATTATTATTTCACTGTTAACAAATTAGGTAAAAAGATAGATGATTACTATGTAACTAAAGCATTGCAACTGTATTTAGAAGGTTTAAGTTTTAGAGAAATTGAGCGTATTTTAGGGGTTTCGCACGTATCGATTAGCAATTGGGTGAAAGAGTTTAAAATCAAAAAACCGCCACATCCTAATTATCATCCAACTTATAAGATTTTCAAGCACAATGAGCTGGTTGAATACCTTCAAAATAAAGATAGATTGTCTGGTGCAGGTATGATTATAACAGAGCTTGGCGATAAGTTTATGCTTATTAAATGGGAGCGTTTTAAAGATTAACTATACTATTTTACAAAATTATATATTACAATTTTTTTCATTAACATAATTTTAGAATTTGGTCAAGCAGAAATGCAACACTAACCAAAACATAAATTATGAAAAAAGTATTAATTGCATCGTTTGTAGCTTTATCCTTTTCAGGATATTCTCAAACAGCTCCTACAACTGCACCTGCAGAAAAGGAGTGGGACGTAAATCTTTATGGTTTCGTTAGAACTGATTATATTTGGGATACAAGAAAATCAGCTCAAGTAAGGGAATATAATTTAAATTTATATCCTTTAGATGAAGTTTTAGATGCTAACGGAAAAGATATTAACGATGCAGGTGCGTCAAATTTTTTATCTGTAGTTTCAAGATTAGGTGTTAAAGCAAAAGGACCAAATGTTTGGGGAGCTAAAACTTCTGGAACTTTAGAAGGGGATTTCTTTGGTAATACTGAAGGTTCTATTGGTCAATTTAGATTAAGACATGCTTTTGCAAGTTTAGAATGGTCTAAAACCACAGTTACAATGGGACAAACTTGGTATCCAACGTTTATTCCTGAAGTTTTTCCTGGAGTAGCAAACTTTAGTACAGGAATTTTATTTAACCCATTTGGTTGGGCATCACAAATTAGAGTAAAGCATAGTCTTTCAAACAATATTTCATTTGCATTAACCGCTTATAAAGAAAGAGAATTTACAACCGCAACCGCAACTGGAGGAACCCAAAATTCTGCTTCAATTAATTCATCAATTCCAACATTTCACGGACAATTTCAATTCAAAAACAAAAATTGGATTGCAGGTTTAGGAGCTGAATTTAAATCTTTACAACCTTTAACGGTTTCTAATGGTTTAGTTTCAGATGAAAAAGTAAATAGTTTATCATTTGTAGGATATTTCAAATACAATAATGATAAATTTCATATCAAAGCTTACGGAATTACAGGTGAAAATATGTATAATTTAGTAATGCTTGGTGGTTTTGCTGGATATACAACATCAGGACAAGTTGAAAAATATGAAGCAACAAAAACAACGTCATTGTGGTTAGATATTGCTAGTAACAATGCGAAAATTGCACCTGGATTCTTTTTTGGGTATACTAAAAACGATGGAACAGGAAAAGATGGTGCAACAGCATTATACATGAGAGGAACTTCTGGAACAAGAGGTGTTGATAATGTGTGGAGAGCTGCAGCAAGAGTTGATTTCAAACAAAATAAATTTAGAATTACGCCAGAGTTAGAGTATACCGCTGCTACATGGGGTGATTTAGAATCAGATGCATCGATTGGTGGAAACACTACAGATGTTGGTAATTTTAGAGCAATGATTTCATGTGCCTATTCATTTTAATAAAAATATTAACAAACTAAAATAATTATAAATATGAGCGAAAATAAATCATCAAAAGGAATCTGGAAAGTTATTTCAGCTTCTTCAATGGGAACTATGATTGAATGGTATGACTTCTACATCTTTGGAAGTTTGGCAGTAGTTTTATCTACAAAATTTTTCCCTTCTGACAATCCAACAGCGGCTTTCTTATCAACATTAGCAACATTTGCTGCTGGTTTCGTAGTTCGTCCGTTTGGAGCTCTTTTCTTTGGAAGATTAGGCGATTTAATTGGAAGAAAGTATACTTTCATGGTTACTTTAATGTTAATGGGTGGTGCTACTTTTATAATTGGATGTATTCCAAGTTTTGAAACAATTGGTTATGCAGCACCTGTTTTAGTATTAATTCTTCGTTTACTTCAAGGTTTAGCTCTTGGTGGTGAATATGGTGGAGCCGCAACTTATGTAGCGGAACATGCTCCTAAAAACGAAAAAGGATATTGGACTTCATGGATTCAAACTACTGCAACTGTGGGTTTATTTATCTCTTTGATGGTAATTTTACTTACTAAAGGGTTAATGTCAAAAGAAGCTTTTGATGAGTGGGGTTGGAGAGTACCGTTTTGGGTTTCTATTGTAATGGTTTATGTTTCGTTCTTGATTCGTAAAAACATGCATGAATCTCCAGCTTTCGCAAAAGCAAAATCGGAAGGTAAAACATCAACAAATCCATTAAAAGAGAGTTTTGGAAATAAATTCAATTTAAAATTTGTTCTTTTAGCATTATTTGGTGCAACAATGGGGCAAGGTGTTGTTTGGTATACGGGTCAATTTTATGCCATGAACTTCTTAAAAACGGTACAAAGCATTGATTCTTCTCAAGTAGATACTTTATTAGGTATTGCACTTTTATTAGGAACACCATTCTTCGTTTTCTTTGGATGGTTGAGTGATAAAGTTGGAAGAAAAGTAATTATGATGAGTGGTATGTTGATTGCCATTTTAGCATATCGACCAATTTATAGAGCCATGTATGCTTCAACAGATTTAACATTGAAAACTGAAATTGTTGAGAAAACTAAGGTAGTTCCTTCTTTAAAAGAAATTGATGCTACAAAAATGGATTCTATTTACACTACAACTAAAGCTTATACTGATGGAACAACCGTAGAAGAAATCAAAACTATCCATTTTGAAAGTGGAAAAGTAATGGTAGATGACAAAGGAAAAGACAAAGTAGAAACCAAAGTGACTAAAATGATTAATAATAGCGACCGATGGTTCTTAGTATTAATGGTTTTTATTCAGGTGATTTTTGTAACTATGGTTTATGGACCAATTGCGGCATTCCTTGTTGAAATGTTCCCAGTTAAGATTAGATATACCTCAATGTCATTGCCATATCACGTAGGAAATGGTATCTTTGGTGGTTTACTGCCTGCTATTTCAACCTATTTTGTTACCACTTCTAAAGAAGCAGGTGATGTAGAGTTTTATTTAGAAGGACTTTGGTATCCAATTGGAATAGCAGCGATATGTTTTGTAATTGGAATGATTTACATCGATAGAAAAATTAATACACTTCACGACTAAAAAATAATAATCATGAACACAATAAAAAAATATTTAGGAATCGTATGGATAGCGTTGGCAATTGCAATAGCCTATTTTTCGATTGGAATTTTTGGAGGTAAATTAACTTCAGGAAAACAAGATGATTTAGTTTTTGGAATTATAGTTTTCTTTATACTTTTACCAATGGTTGTTACCGGATTAACTATTTTTGGTTGGTATGCAATCACTGACGAATATGAAGATTAATAAAAAAAAATATACTTAACTTAGAAGCTCTTATTTTTACATAAGAGCTTTTAGGTTTTATAAATAGATATAAAAATGAAAAAAAGACATCAACAAAAATTAGTAGTATTGTCCGTTTTGTTGCTATTGGTACTCAATTTACCAATCGTTTTGCTATTTGATAGTGCTGATAATGTATTTGGGTTTCCAGTCATTTACA
>Ga0209373_10000868_pt1 | contig 41034 bp, 33 predicted proteins | sample Higcelweek5metaG_FD_187173 | JGI IMG/M metagenome (GOLD analysis project Ga0209373, IMG submission 187173) | Freshwater pond sediment microbial communities from the University of Edinburgh, under environmental carbon perturbations - High... | ecosystem: Environmental > Aquatic > Freshwater >... | reverse complement strand
ACGGCCATCCGCGCCGCCAGGTGGAACGGCCCTTCCGGGCCGCCGATGGCAGCACCATCACCCGCACCGTGCCCGGCTCCTTCTATGAATTCATCTCCCGCGATGTGGTGGCCCCGCCGGGGCCGCGTAGCAGCGGCCTGGATTTGCGGTTTGACAGTTCCAACGCGCAGGGCATCTTCAAGATGACGGCAGCACAGAAAGCCGAACCCGCTGCGGAGTGTTGAGCCTGATGGATCTGGGTTCCTTCATCACCGACCTGGCCGCCATTGTCGGCCCGCGTCACGTGTTGAGCGAGGTGGGCGATCTGGCCCCCTATCAAACCGCCGCCCGCTATGGCGGCGGGCGGGCACTGGCGGTGGTGCGACCGGACAGCGCCGAACAGGTGGCCGCCCTCCTGCGCCTGTGCCACCAGCACAAAATACGGCTGGTGCCGCAGGGGGCCAATACCGGGCTGGTCGGGGCCTCGGTGCCCGATGGCTCGGGCGAACAGTTGGTGCTGTCGCTGTCGCGGCTGACCGGGCTGTTTGATCTGGATATCGCCAACCGCGCCGTCACCGTGGGGGCGGGCTGGGATCTGGACCGGTTGAATGAGAAGCTGGCCCCGCACGGCCTGTGGTTTCCCATTGATATTTCCGCCAGCCCCAGCGTGGGCGGCATGATCTCCACCAATGCCGGCGGGTCGCGGGTGCTGCGCTATGGCGATGCACGGCGCAATGTGCTGTCGCTGCAGGTGGTGCTGCCCGATGGCAGCATCGCCGGCGACCTGAAGGGCCTGCGCAAGAACAGCACGGGCCTGGATTTCAAACAGCTTTTCATCGGCACCGGCGGCAGTTTCGGCATCGTCACCGCCGCCGTGCTGGATTTGCAGCCGCTGCCCAAACAGACGGTGACCGCCCTGGTGGTGCCGCGCGATCTGGAGGCGATCGGCCCCATCCAGGCCCTGCTGGATGGGCAGGCGGGGGAGTTTCTCTCCGCCTTTGAAAGCATGAGCGGGCCGGCCCTGAAGGCCGCCCTGCACCACCGGCCCCAATTGCGCAACCCGTTCGGCGGCCCGCCGCCGGAGGAGACGCTGCTGGTGGAACTGATGTCCAGCACCGGGGCCGACCAGTTGGACCTGGAAGCGCTGCTGATGGCCGTGCTGGAACAGGGCTATGAGAGTGGCCTGATCGCCGATGCCATTCCCGGCCCGCCGGCGGAACTGTGGGCGCTGCGCCACGCCATTTCAGAGGGGTTGCGGGGCCTGGGCCGGGTGATCGGGCTGGATATCTCGCTCGCGCGCGGCAAGATGAGCGCGTTCCGGGCCGAGGCCACGGAATGGGTGCAGGCCAACCATCCCGGCCTGTTGATCTGCGGTTTCGGCCATCGCGGCGATGGTGGCGACCATTTCAATCTGGTGATCCCCAGAGAGGTGGACGCTGATTATCCGCCCGACCGGGTGGATGGCGTGCGTCGCGGCATCTATGACCTGCTGGTGGGCCGCTATGAGGGCAGCTACAGCGGCGAACATGGCGTGGGCCCGGTCAATCTGGCCCATCACCAGATCCATGCCGACCCGGCGCAGCAGGCGCTGGCCCGCCTGCTGCAAAACCATCTGGATGGCGACGGGCTGCTGGGGCGGGTCCGCTGGTGAGCGAAACGGCGGAGCAGGACGGCACCGATCTGGCACTGCTGCAATTGCTGCGCGCCAATGCACGCGAACCCACGGCGTCGCTGGCCCGCAAGCTGGGGCTGGCGCGGTCCAGCGTGCAGGCGCGGATTGCCCGGCTGGAACGGCTGGGCGTCATCCAGGGCTATACGCTGCGCAGCGATTATGCCAGCGCCCGGCTGATCCGCGCCTATGTGCTGCTGTCCACCAACCCGAAAATGATCGCCCGCATCGTCGGCGATGTGAAGCGCATCGCGGAGGTGGAATCGCTGAGCGCCATTTCCGGCAGTTACGACATGATGGCCGTCGTCGCCGCCCCCACGGTGCAGGATATCGACCGGGTGCTGGACCAGTTGGGGCTGGTGACGGGGGTGGAACGCACCATGTCGTCCCTGGTGCTGTCGGATAAGTTCCGGCGCTGACACCAAACCGTCATTGGCCCGTAACCAACCTGCTGTACCAGCCCTGATCGGGACACCTTGGCAGGGAGGGTACGATGGGTTCGGCGGAGACATTGCCGCAGCGCGAGGCGCTTTACGGCTTCATCATCCGCCGGGTGCGCGACCCGTTTCTGGCCGATGATCTGGCCCAGGAAACCCTGGCCCGCCTGCTGGCCTATGCCCGAACCAACAAGGTGGGCGATACGGCGGCGCTTGGCTTTCGCATCGCCGCCAACCTGATCACCGACCATTTCCGCGCCGGTGCGGCCCCCGCCGGGGTGTTGGATGAGGAAATCGCCTGCAGCCGTCCCAGCGCTGAACAGGTGCTGATGGAACGCCAGCGTACAGCCATATTTACCCGCGCGCTGGAAAAAATGCCGCCGCTGCGCCGCGAGGTTTTCATCCGCCGCCGCCTGCAGGGCCAAAGCCACCGGGAAATCGCCCAGGCCCTGGGGTTGAGCGAGACAGCGGTGGAAAAGCATGTGGTGCGGGCATTGGAATGGCTGCACCAAGAGGTAGCGCGGGCGGGGAAGCGCTGATGATGGCTATACCCGACCGCAACGCCGCCAACCGGGATGAGGCGACAGGGGCCGCCCATTGGGCGTTGCGCCTGGATGAGTGCCCCATCCTGCCCCCGGCAGAGGAAGCCGCCTTCCAGCTTTGGCTGGCGGCCGACGCCAGCCATGCCGAGGAACTGGCCACCTTCCAGACCACGCTGGGGGATGGCGCCCTGCTGGCCGCCATGGCCCGCTTCACCCCGGCAGCGCAAACGCCAGTACCGTCCCGCAGGGCCCTGCTGGGCGGAGGAATTGCTGCCGCGCTGGCAGTAACGCTGGCGACCCCGCTGCTGCTGGAACGGTTGGGCGGGGGCCGGGCGGAAGCTACGCCCATCCGCGTGCCCGTCGGTGGCAGCCAGCGGCTGGACCTGGCTGATGGCAGCCGTTTGACCATCAATGGCGGCAGCGAATTGCTGACCAGCCCCGACAACCGGCAGGTGACCCTGCTGCGCGGCGAAACCTATCTGGAGGTCGCCCCGGCAGAGGGGGCCCCCTTCCTGATCGATTGCGCTACCGCCCGCATCCAGAGCGCTGTTGGCGCCTTCAATCTGGATGTCGGCAGCGGTTTGACTGAAATTTCCGTCTATGAGGGCACGGCCACGGTGACGGCGGGCAGCGCCAGCCTGAAACTGGCCCGCGGTGATCGGGCCAGCCTGGAGGGGGGCCGGCTGAGCGGGCCGACCCGCTTCGACCCGCTGGCAGGCGATTTCCGCAATGGCTGGCTGGTGACACAAGGCCTGACCCTGGCGCAACTGGCCGAACGGCTGAACCGCAGCGCGCCGATGCCCATCCGCATCCAGGACAGGGCCCTGGCTGGCCGCCGCGTGGCCGGGCGTTTCAAGCTGACCGAACCGGAGAAGCTGCTGGCATCCCTGGGCAAGCTGCATGGTTTCACCGTTCGGCGGGAAAATGGGGCGCTGGATTTGCGGACGGCGTAAGGGGGCCTACGCCCCCCTTCACAAATCCCACCTAAAAGCTTCACAAAATCTTCCTGTCCGGTTTTACCCTGTGAACCCGTCTTCCCCCCGAGCCGAACGCGCCGCCAAGGGCGCGCATCATTTTTCAGGGGTAAAGAGCGTGAAGAATATCCGTATCAGCCTGCTGGCCACCGTCGCCATGCTGGCCCTGTCGCCAGCCGTGCAGGCCCAGGCCACCAAGCCCGCCGCCGCCAGTGCCGCCCTGGCCATTCCCGCCGGCGATCTGGCCGGCGCGCTGGACCAGTTCTCCCGCCAGACAGGGCTGCAGGTGATGGCCGACCCGGCCTTGCTGGCCGGCAAACGCACCCAGGGCGTCAGCGGCACCCAGGCCCCGCAGGCGGGCCTGCGCCAGCTTCTGTCCGGCACCGGGCTGGATTTCCAGCTGGATGGCGAAACCGTGCTGCTGCGGGCGGGGGCTGTGGTGAAGCCCGCTGCCGCCGTCACCAGCGCAGCCGTGCAGATGGCTGCCGCCAGCGCCGCCCCGGCGGAGGAGACGCTGGAAGAGGTGATTGTCACCGGCTTCAAGGGGTCCATCACCCGCGCCCTGGATATCAAACGGCAGGCCGACAGCATCGTCGATGCCATCTCGGCGGAGGATATCGGCAAGTTCCCCAGCCAGAACATCGCTGAGGCGCTGCAGCGCGTGCCCGGCATCTCCATCGTGCGCGACCGGGGTGAAGGGCTGTTCGTCCGCGTGCGCGGCCTGGGTGCCAATTTCCAGACCACCACGCTGAACGGGCGCAGTGCTGCGGTGAACGAGAATGTGCGCGACAGCGGACAGAGCGGACGCCAGTTCCGTTTCGACACGCTGCCATCCGAGTTGGTTTCCCGCGTCGACGTGATCAAAAGCCCGACGGCAGCCCTGGATGAGGGAGCCATCGGCGGCATTGTCGATGTGCGCACCTTCCGCCCGCTGGACCTGAAGGACACGCAGCACGCCTTTTCCGCCACCGCCAGCTACCCGGAGTTGGCGGACAAGCTGGATGCGCGATTTTCCGGCCTGACAAGCTGGCGCAACGAGGATCGTACCTTCGGTGTGCTGATTGCCGGTGTCTACGACCAGCGCTCCATGCGCCAGGACCGTGTGATCGTCGGCGACTGGAGCTATCTGCCGAACGGAATCGACACCGATGGCAATGGCACCCTGGACAGCGGTCCGATCTACCGTTCCGCCGGGACCCGCCCGACGCTGGAGCAGGAGGACCGGGAACGTATCGGCATGTCGGGTGCGGTACAATGGAGCCCGACCAGCGATATCAACATCAACCTGGATGTCTCCTACACCGACCTGAATATCAAATATGACGAGCTGACCTATTCGGCGGACTATACCTGGAGCAAGCTGGTCCCTGGTACAGCCGTGATCAAGGATGGTGTGCTGGTTGGCGGCGTGGTGGGTACCTCCACCCAGATCGGTCGCGAACAGTCGGAGTTGGAACACAAGAATTTGCAGGTCGGGCTGAACGGTGAATATCTGTTCGGCGATGGCTGGAAGCTGACGGGCGATCTGGCCTATTCCCGCGCGGCCAGCGACACGCCCACCCCCATCCGCCGCTCCCGCGTGTTGGGCAATGTCGGCAATGTGGCATTCGAATATTTCCCCGCCGGCGATCAGGTGCATAACCTGACCTTCCTGAATGCCGATCTGACCAGCCCCTCCACCCTGCCCGGACGCCGGCTGGAATGGCGTGACAATGACAGCCTGGATACCGAAAAGGCTGCCCAGATTGATCTGGAAAAGGAAGTGGAATGGGGCCCGGTATCGGCCTTGCAGGCGGGCGTAAAGTACCGGGACCGTCTGCGCGACTATAACCGTCGTGACCTGACCATCACCCGCGACAAGAACGGCAACAGCATCACCGGCACCTATTACAGTGCCGATTATTATGAAAGCGACTTCCTGGTCGACGATTTTCTGGGGGAAAGCGGCGGCACCCTGCCCAGCGTCTGGGTTGTCCCCAATGGCGACAAGTTCTTTGAACTGATGGATCAGTCTCTGATCGACCAGCCGCTGGCCCGCGCCGATCTGCGCAATTCCTACAACATCACCGAAACCATCAAGTCGGCCTATGCCATGGCCGATCTGGACAGCAGCCTGGGCAATATGCCGTTGCGTGGCAATGTCGGCGTGCGGGTGGCCCAGACCAATCAGGTCTCTTCCGGTCATGCCGATGATGGCAAGAAGGCCGAACCCGTGCGGTTCGAGAAGGATTATACCGATGTGCTGCCCTCGGCCAATCTGGCCCTGGATATCACAGACGATCTGGTCTCCCGCCTGTCCGCCGCCAAGGTCATCACCCGCCCGTCGCTGGCCGATCTGGCACCGCGCCTGACACTGAATTCATCGGGCACCATCTTCACGGCGGTGGGCGGCAACCCCAACCTGAAGCCGTTCGAAGCCTGGCAGTATGACGCCACGCTGGAATGGTATTTCGCCCCGTCCAGCGCGCTGGTGGCCGGCCTGTTCTACAAGGATATCAGCACCTTCATGACTACCCGCAAATCCACCCTGGTGGTGGATGGGGTGGATTATGAGCTGTCGGCCCGCGTCAATGGCGGCGATGCGAGCATCAGGGGCCTGGAGCTGGCCTATCAACAGACCTTCGACATGCTGCCGGAACCGTTCGACGGGCTGGGGCTGCTGGCGAATTATACTTACACCGACACCAAGGCCACATATTTCGACGGCGACGAGATCATCAAGGATGATCTGGAAAATGTCGCCAAGCACAGCTTCAACCTGACCGGCTTCTATGAAAAGGGGCCAGTTGGTGTTCGCCTGTCCTATAGCTGGCGGGGCGATGTGCTGGCCCAGGTCGGCACGAACGGGCTGAGCAGCACGAATGACAAGGCCTTCGGATCGCTGGATGCCAATGTCAGCTACCAACTGACCGAAAATCTGACGCTGGTGGCAGAGGCGACCAATCTGACGAACGAAGCCCAATGGAAGTTCGTCGCCGATGATCTGTTCGCTGGCTACGACTATTATGGCCGTACCTTCACCCTGGGTGTGCGCGCCAAGTTCTGATGCAGAGCGGGGTGGGCCAGCAACCCACCCCGCCTTCTTCCTGTTTTTCTGATCGGAGTGTCCGCCGATGATGCTGTCCCGCCGCCAATGGCTGCAGAATGCCACCGCCGCCTCGCTGGGTTTTGCCGGCTTGGCGGTCTTTGCCCAGCGGGGCGGGGCCAAGCCGATACCCTTGGCATTGGAAAGCGACCCGGCGGGCATTCTCGATCTGCCCAAGGGCTTTTCCTACAAGATCATCTCCCGCACCGGCGACCCGATGACCGACGGGTTCCTCACCCCCGGTTCGCCCGACGGCATGGCCACCTTCGCCATTCCCGGCGACCCGGACCGGGTGCGGCTGGTGCGCAACCATGAACTGAACCCGACCGTGACCGACCGGGGTGCCTTCGGCCCCGATCACGGGTTGGCCCGGCGGTTGGCACCGGAACTGATCTATGACCGGGCACCGGATGGGCGGCCCCTGCTGGGCGGGACCAGCAGCTTTACCTATCATCTGAAGACCGGACGCATCGAACAATCCAACCTGTCGCTGGCCGGAACGACACAGAACTGCGCCGGCGGGGCGACACCCTGGGGCAGTTGGCTGACCTGCGAGGAACGGGCCGATCAGGCCGGCAACCTGACCGGCAAGGACCATGGTTTCGTGTTCGAGGTACCGGCCAGCGCCACCAGCCCCGTTCCGCCCGTGCCGATCAAGGCCATGGGCCGTTTCATGCACGAGGCCGCCGCCGTGCATCCGCCCACGGGCATCGTCTATCTGACCCAGGATGAACCGCGTTGCCTGTTCTATCGCTATCTGCCCCATGCCAAGGGCGAACTGGCCAAGGGTGGCCGGCTGCAGGCCCTGGCCATCCGGGGGCACAAGACCGCCGATCTGCGCAACTGGCCGGTGGACAGCGAATCCGGCTGGGGGGCGGGCACGGTGAAACCCGGTGTGCGGATGCCGGTTGAATGGGTCGATCTGGATCAGGTGGAAGCCCCCGACGGTGATCTGAATGTACGCGGTGCCGCCAAGGGTGCGGCCCTGTTCAGCCGGGGGGAGGGCGTCATCTTCGGCCTGTCGCCGAAGGGTCAGCCCGAAATCTACTTTACCACCACCGATGCCGGGGCGGCCCAAACGGGGCAGGTCTGGCGTTATACACCGTCGGCGCAGGAAGGCGGAGCGGGGGAGAAGGCGGCCCCCGGTTATCTGGAACTTTTCTATGAAAGCCCCGGATCAGACGCCATGGAATCCGGCGACAACGTCACCATCGCGCCCTGGGGCGGGTTGATGCTGTGCGAGGATCGGCCCAGCGGAAAGAAGATCCGTAATCATATGCAGATACTGACCCGCCAGGGCGACCTGATCCCGTTCGCCACCAATATGCACAAGGATAATGGCGAATTCACCGGTATCTGCTTTTCCCCCGATGCCGGGACGTTGTTCGTGAACATCCAGCGACCGGGCTTCACCCTGGCCATCAACGGCCCGTGGGAAACCATCGCCCGGCATGTGGCGGTGGGGTGAGGGGTCGGATACCCAGAGCCATGGACCATGGCTCTGGTCAAAGGCTGGCTGCTCCGCGCCCTGCTAAATTCCCGGCAGCGTGAAAAAACCCAGCAACGCAAGCGCCAGCAATGCCGCGACAGCGATCAGGGTGACTTTTGGTGTTGCCGGATCGGGGCGGCATTGCATGGGTACATCGGTCCTGCGCAAAATGTGTCCGGTCGATATATTTATGATAATGGCTCGCAAATAAGGCTGTCCAGCGGCATCAACGCCTCGGGCCTGTCACATTTTGTCCCGCCTCGTGGTGGTCTTTGCCTTAAATCCACCTTTCCGCGTTATCATCCTGTCGCCGGTCGGCAGGAAATTGGCGCAGAGGGGAAGCGGATACATGTCGGATTTACCGTCCATCCTGATCATCGTCGCTTTTTTGCTGGCGGTGATCAGCCTGGTGCAGCCGGTAGCCCGGCTGCTGCGCCTGTCGCAGACGGTGATCCTGGCCGTGGTCGGCATCGCCATCGCCGCCATCTCCTCCTTCCTGTTGCATACCAGCTTCACCGACCTGTTCAACAAGCCGGCGGAGTTGATCCTTGATTTCCCCATCACCTCCCAGGTTTTCATCTTCCTGTTCCTGCCCATCCTGCTGTTCCAGGCGTCGCTGACGCTGGATGTGCGGCGGCTGGCCGATGACGCGGCGCCCATTCTGGTGATGGCGGTGGTGGCCGTCATCGTCACCACCGGCGTGGTGGGACTGGCGCTGGAACCGATCGCGGGGGTGCCATTGGCCGCCTGCCTGATGCTGGGTGCCATTGTCGCCACCACCGACCCGGCCGCCGTGGTCGCCATCTTCCGCGACCTGGGCGCCCCGCCGCGCCTGACCCGGCTGGTGGAAGGCGAAAGCCTGCTGAACGATGCCACCGCGATTGCCATTTTCGCCGTGCTGCTTGGCTATATCACCGCCGAACAGCCACCGGCGGTGGGCACGGTGCTGCTGGGTTTTTTGCGCAGCTTTGCCGGCGGGGTGCTGCTGGGCGCGCTGATCGCGCGGGCGTTCGTGGCGATGCTGCCACTGGTACGCGACCTGCGCGCGGCGGAGGTGACGCTGACCCTGGCCCTGCCCTATCTGATCTTCATCATCTGCGAACGCTATCTGCATGTGTCGGGCGTGGTGGCCGTGGTGGCGGGCGGGTTGGTGCTGGGGGCCATGGGCCGGTCGCGCATTTCGCCTGAAAATTGGCGCTTCCTCGACGAGGTGTGGGAGCAACTGGGTTTCTGGGCCAGCTCGCTGATCTTCATCCTGGCCGCCATGCTGGTGCCCAAGCTGGTGCGCGGGATTGATCTGGCCGATATCGGGCTGGTGCTGGTGGTGGTGGTAGCGTGCCTGGTGGCACGGGCGGCCGTGCTGTTCGGCCTGCTGCCGTTCCTGTCGCTGCTGCGGCTGGGACAGCGGGTTTCAACCCCTTATAAAACGGTGATCCTGTGGGGGGGCCTGCGTGGTGCTGTCACCCTGGCCTTGGCCCTGTCGATCACGGAAAACCGCGCCGTTTCCCACGACATCCAGCGCTTTATTGCCATTGTCGCCACCGGCTATGTGCTGTTCACCCTGCTGGTGAACGGCACCACCCTGCGCCCGGTGATCAAGCTGCTGCGGCTGGACCAATTGAGCCCCGTCGATCTGGCCCTGCGCAACCGGGTACTGGCCATTTCCCTGGTTTCCGTGCGGGACGAGGTGGCCAGCCGCGCCCAGGCCTATCACCTGTCTGATGAAACCCAGACTGCCACCGTGCGCCCCTATGAGGATCGCATCGCCCTGGTGGCGGAGGCGCAGGCCGCCAGCGAGGGCATTTCCGAGCGTGACCGGCTGGCCATCGGGCTGGTGGCCTTGGGCGGTCGGGAGCGCGACGTGCTGCTGGAACATTTCCACCGCAAGACCGCGTCGCCCAAGGTGCTGGAGGCAATGTTGCAGCAGGCGGACCGCATTGTGGAAGCCGCCCGCCAGGGCCGGTCAGACTATAATAAGGCGGCGCGCAGCTGGCTGGAATTCGACCGACCCTTGCGTGCTGCCGTGGCCGTGCACCGTTTGGCGGGGCTGGAATCCATGCTGGCGCAGCGGTTGGCCGATCGGTTTGAAACCCTGCTGGTCAGCCGCATCGTGCTGGAGGATCTGCGCCGCTTCGCCACGGCCAAGCTGTTGCCCGTGCTGGGCCCGCGCATGACCGCCATCCTGCGTGAAATGCTGGATAACCGGATCGAGGCAACATCGAAGGCGCTGGATGCCCAGCATCTGCAATATCCCGACTATGGCGCAGCCTTGGAACGCAGGTTTCTGCGCCAATATGCCTTGCGACTGGAGGAGCGGGAATATCGCACGCTGCTGCAAGACGGGCTGATCGGGTCGGAACTGTTCCATAATCTGCGCGCGGAGTTGCAGGAGGTACAGGACACCGTGCTGCGCCGGCCCCGGCTGGACCTGCGGCTGGAACCGCGCACCCTGCTGGCCCAGTTCCCCATGTTCGCCACCTTGAGCGAGGAGGAGTTGGGCAAGCTGTCCAGCCTGCTGCGCCCACGCTTTGCGCGGCCCGGTGAGAAGCTGATCAGCCAGGGGGCCAAGGCGGACAGCATGTTCTTTATCGCCTCGGGTGCTGTGGAAATCCTGCTGGAAAAACGGCGTATCCGGCTGGGGCGTGGCGATTTCTTCGGCGAAATGGGCCTGATCGCCCGCAAACGCCGCAGCGCCGACGTGGTGGCCCTGACCCATTGCCACCTGCTGGAACTGGGGGGCACTGCCTTCCATCGCACATTGGACGGCAATGCCGCGATGAAGGCGAAAATCAGCGCCATTGCCGAGGCGCGGGAGCAGATGAATGCGGCACCCGACCCGGAACCGGAGGCCCCTTCAGACCCCGACCTGCCCCGCCCATTGGAACCCGACCCGTCTCCCACCAGCAACGTTATCGCATTGACCCCATCCCCAAGGCGGGTGGCGGATTGAGACCGGTGCATTACTCCTGGTCGGGATTGTCGGTTTCTATAAATCCAAATATTTCACCAAGATCAAGAAAGACCGCAGGGTGGTAAACAAGCCTATGCATAGTCCTTACGCTTCTTTAGCGACTTTTCCGGCCGTTCTGCAAAATAGCGCGTTACTGTATCATCGGACAAAGATGGGGAGGGGTCGGCGTCTGCTTCAGCGATGCGGCTGCGAACATTGGCCAGATGTTCCGTCGGCAGGGTGATGCTCATCCGTTCAACATTCTGCATGTCACGCCTCCATCATGGCTGAAAGGTAACACAAAGTAATACCAATCTCCCTTGATCGTGACCGATCAAGAGAGATTTCGCTTATCCCTCATGCGCCGGGCGGGCGCATCCGCGCCCTTGGCTCGACGGCGCACGAGCGCCGGGCTGGCGGTCGCCAGCCTCCAATCTGCCAAGGGTCAAACCCTGGGCAGATTGGTATAATACCTTTAACAGCAAGGCGGCGGGGTTTCCCCCGCCGCCCGACACCAAAATCCCAAAACACTGTGCCGAGCTGGACCTTATTCGCCGCCAAAACCGCCGGGGGTGGTCGGCCCCTGTTCGTCGGCACGAACGCGGAACCAGGCGGCATACATGGCCGGCAGGCTGTAGATGGTCAGCAGCGTGGCCACCACCAGACCGCCCATGATGGCAATCGCCATCGGCCCCCAGAAGGCGGAGCGTGAAAGCGGGATCATGGCCAGCACCGCCGCAGCCGCCGTCAGCATGATCGGGCGGGCGCGGCGCACGGTGGCATCCACCACCGCGTCGAAGCGCCCGTGACCGGCGGCGATATCCTGTTCGATCTGATCGACCAGGATCACGGAATTGCGCATGATCATGCCCGCCAACGCGATCACCCCCAACTGGGCCACAAAGCCGAAGGGCTGGTTGAAGATCAGCAGCGCCGATGTCACCCCGATCAGGCCCAGCGGGGCCGTCAGGAACACCAGCACCACCCGCTGGAAGCTCTGCAACTGCACCATCAGCACCACCAGCATGATGATGATCGTGGCCGGCATCACCGCCATGATGGATACTTGGCCCTTGGCGCTTTCCTCCACCGCACCGCCGGTTTCAATCCGATAACCGGTGGGCAGGCGTGCCTCCAGCGCCACCATGGCCTGTTTCACCTGGCCGGTCACTGTGGGGGCCTGGACATCATCCACGATATCGGCCCGCACGGTCATGGCCAGGTCGCGCGACCGGGTCCAGAGAATGCCTTCCTCCAACCCATATTCGATGCGCGCGATCTGGCTGAGCGGCAAAGTCACCCCATTGGCCGCACGCAGACGGATTTCCCCCAGCCGATCCACGGCGCGGCGTTCATCCTCGTTGGCGCGCAACACCACATCGATCAACTCGATGCCTTCACGGTACTGGGTGGCGGTATAGCCGGTCAGCACCGTCTGCATCGCCTGGGCCAGTTCCTGGCTGCTGATCCCCAGCGCACGGGCCCGTTCCTGGTCCACCACCAGCCGCACCGACTTGATCTTCTCGTTCCAATCGAAATTGACATTGATGGTGTGCGGATTGGCCCGCATGACGTCCCGCAACTCCCCGGCGATCTGGCGGATCACTTCCGGGTCGCGGCCCAGCACGCGGAACTGCACCGGATACCCCACCGGCGGCCCATTCTCCAGCCGCGCCACCCGGATGCGGAATTCGGGGAACTGTTCCTCCAGGGCGATCGGCAGGCTTTTGGCCAGCCGCTTGGTATCTTCCAAAGAGGTTGTCATCAAGATGAACTGGGCGAAGTTGGGACGCTCCAGCTCCTGGTTCAGGGGCATGTAGAAGCGGGGCGAGCCACTGCCGATAAAAGCACTCTGCCGGGTGATGGCCTTCTCCTTGGCGAAGAAGGCTTCCATCTGATTGACCTTCGCCGTGGTGGCGGCGAGAGCGCTGCCCTCCGGCAGTTCCACGTCCACCACCAGTTCCTGGCGCGCAGAGTCGGGGAAGAATTGCTGTTGCACGTAGCCGAAACCGAAGACGGACAGGAAGAAAGCCCCCACCGTCAACACGATCACGGTCCAGCGATGACTGACCGTCCAGATCAGGCTGCGACGCAACTTTCGGTAAAGCGGCTTGTCATAGGCTGCGTCATGACTGTCTTCCGGGTCGTGCCCCTTTTCCCCGTCATGCGGCGTGGGCAGCATCTTGAACCCCAGATAGGGGGTGAAGATGACGGCAACGATCCAGGAAACCAGCAGGGCCGTCGCCACCACCCAGAAGATGGCACCGGTATATTCGCCCGCCGCCGAATGGGCGAAGCCTACGGGCACAAAGCCCGCCGCCGTCACCAGCGTACCGGTCAGCATGGGAAAGGCCGTGCTGGTCCAGGCAAAGGCGGCGGCGCGCGCGCGGTCCCAGCCCTGTTCCAGTTTCACCATCATCATTTCCACGGCGATGATGGCATCGTCCACCAACAGACCCAGGGCGATGATCAGCGCACCGACAGAAATCTTGTGCAGGTCGATACCGGCCGCCAGCATGACGGCGAAGGTAACCGCCAGAACCAGCGGAACCGATAGCGCCACAACGATGCCGGTTCGGACCCCCAGGCTGATGAAGGTGACCACCAGCACAATGGCCAGCGCCTCTGCCAGGGCATGGGTGAATTCGCTGATACTGTCGCGCACAGTGGTGGGCTGGTCGGCGATCTTTTCGATCTCGATCCCCACGGGCAGCGTCGCCTGGATGGCCGATATCTCGGCGTCCAACGCCTCACCCAGTTTCAGGATGTCGCCACCCGCCGCCATGGAGACGGCAAGGCCGGTCACACGCTCCCTGTTATGGCGCATCAGGGTTTCCGGCGGGTCTTCCAGGCCGCGGCGGACCGTGGCGATATCGCCCAGACGCAGCAGTCGCCCATTGGCCTGGATGGGAACGGCACGCACCTGATCCTCAGTCGACAGGGCACCGGAGATCCGCACGCGTATGCGTTCCTGGCCCGTCTCCACGACGCCACTGGCATTCACCGCGTTCTGGGCGGCCAGCGCGGCACCGATCTGCTGCACCGTCACGCCATATTGGGCCAGCCGACCGCTGTCAAATTCCACATAGATGCGTTCATCCAGCAGCCCCAGCAGATCCACCTTGGCCACCGACGGAATGCGCAGCAGCCGCTGGCGGGCGGCCAGCAACACCTGATGCATTTGGGTATCGCTGAAGCCCTCACCGGTGAAGGCGTAGATATTGCCGAACGTATCACCGAACTCATCATTGAATTGCGGGCCGATCACACCGGCGGGCAGGGTATCGGCGATGTCACCCACCTTCTTGCGCACCTGATACCAGATGTCCGGCACGATGTTGGAGCGCGTATAATCCATCAGATTGACGAAGATCACCGTCTCGCCGGGTCGGGCATAGGTTTTGGTGTGATAGAAATTGGGAACCTGCTGCAAGGCCTGTTCGATACGGTCGGTGACCTGTTCTTGCATTTCCTTGGCAGTGGAACCCGGCCATTGCGCCGTGACGATCATGGTGCGGATGGTGAATTGCGGTTCTTCCGCCCGTCCCAGATTGATATAGGCGTAAACTCCCACCACCAACGACATGATGATGGAAAACAGCACCAGCGCCTGATGCCGGATGGCCCAGGCGGAAAGGTTGAATCGGCTCACGGCAGACCCCCGTCCCAGACGCGGACGGCCAGATCGGCATCCAGACGATGGACACCGGCCGTTACCACCATATCACCCGGCTTCAACCCAGCGGCCACGACGATGGCGTCGGACTTGTACCGGTCAATGGTGACGGGGCGCAGCACCACGCGGTCGCGCTTGTCGTTCAAAACCCAGACAGCCGGCTTGTCCCCCTGCTGGAACAGCGAGGTCGCGGGCAACACCACCACCTCGTCAATGCTGTCACGGTCGAACAGCACGGTTGCGGTCATACCCAGCCGAACCTTGTCGGCCTGATCGTCCGGCAGGGCGACGCGCACGCGGAAGGTGCGGCTGGCCGTGTCGGCGGTGGGGGTGATTTCCCGTACGGTGCCGGTCAGCTTCAATTCCTGGTCAGCCCACAGCGATACCGTGGCGGGGGCACCAACGTTCAGCTTGGTCACCTGGCTTTCCGCCACATCGATGGCCACTTCACGACCCAGATCGGTGGCCACATGCAGCACGGCCTGGCCCGACGCCACCACTTGGCCAACATCGGCATCCAGAGCCGTCACGGTACCCGCCTGGGTCAGCGTCAGATCGGCATAGGACAGTTCGTTGCGGGCCAGCGACAAGGCGGATTTGGCCTCCGCCAGTTGGGCATCCGCCGCCTGGGAAGTTGCCTGCACCTGATCGAACTGCGCCTGGGAAACATGGCCAGCCTGCAGCAGCGGTGTATAGCGTCGCAGGTCAGCGGCAGCCTGTACAGCGTTCGCCTGGGCCTGGGCCAGCCGCGCTTCCGCCTGCCGCAGGGACAGTTTCAGGTCGGACGGGTCAAGCCGCGCCAGCGGCTGGCCGGCTTCCACCCGGTTGCCCACCTCCACCAGACGCTGGGTGATGCGTCCACCCACCCGGAAGGCCGCCACCGTTTCAGTGCGCGCCACCACCGTTCCCGTATAACGGGCCGCCGCATCCGCCTTGGTCAGGGCCACTTCCGCCACGCGCACGGGCCGAACAGGGGCCTTGGCCTCTTCCTTGGCGCCGCACGCCGATAAGGCAAGCAGGGGGACAAGCAGCAATGCGGACCGGGTGAACGGCCATGCCATGGTATTCTTCCTTCAGAGGGGGTACAGCGGAGGGGACAGGAGAAAGCACGCGACGCGCAGGGAACGGTAATGTAACCTACATTACAGTTTTTCAAGTGACGTTTGTCACATGGGCGCGAGGGAACGAGGGCGTGACAGAGGGTGAACGGTCACCGAAGATGGAAGCACGGCGGCAGGCGATGATCGACGCCGCCGCCGAGATCATCTTCGAGGTCGGCTATGAAAGAGCCAGTCTGGCGGCCATCGTGCGCCGGTCCGGTGGTTCCCTGACCACACTTTATCAGCTGTTCGGCAACAAGGACGGGTTGCTGGAGGCGATGGTGGAACAGCGCTGCGCCTGTATTCTTGAAGAACTCTCCTCCCCCGATCTGCCGGTCCGGGGACCACGCAGCGCCCTGATTTCCATCGGCCATGCCTTCATGCGCGTGTTGCTGTCAACCGAAGCACAGGCCCTGTGGCGCATGGTGATGAGCGAAGGCATCCAGTTTCCCCGTCTGCCGGAGATTTTCTTCTCATGCGGCCCGGACCGGCTGCAGGCGCGGCTGGCGGAATATCTGCAGGGACTGGACCGGGCCGGCTGCGCCCATGTGGCCGACCCGCTGGCCGCAGCCAAGGCTTTCTGCACGCTGGTTCATGGCGATCTTTACCACCGTGTGGTCAGCGGGTTGCGACCGCTGCCGGAACCCGCTGAACTGGCGGCCCACATTGAACGGGCGGTGGACATGTTCAGCCGCGTCATCCAACTGACACCGGCAGGAACAAAACACTCCACGGAAAGCTAATCCCTTCCCTCCTCCCGGTCACGCCGGCGCTGGCGCCGTTGGAGAAAGGTGAACAGAATGAACAGGCCGAGGGCACCCAGGATCGCCCCTCCCATGGCACCGCGCGCGGCCATCGGCAAGGGCTGCAGCCCCATGGTCAGGTGAAAGGCGGCATAAGCAAGCAACCCCAGCAGCAGGATGGCAACAAGAAGGAGAATGATGGCGGCACGCATGGCAGGCAGCCTCTTGCGATGTGAATTGCCATATGGGGCCTATCACAATAGCGGCCCGTCCGCATCGTTCGCGCGGTACGGCCATATCTGACGCAGGGCTTTTTCCGGGCCGCGCCCGTGTGGCTGCCATTGCCGTGGATAACCCAGTGACACTTCCTCGAACCGCACCCCGTCCCGCCAATGGGTAGCGGGGACATGCAGATGCCCGTGAACACAGGCAACAGCACCAAAACGGCGGTGCCAGTCCTGCGTCAATACGGTGCCGCACCAGGGGCTGAAGCGGGGGATGCGGCGCAAGGTCACCAGATCGGCCCGCAACGGGAAATGGTTGATCAGGATGGTGGGCATGGCCGCCGGTCGCTCAGCCGTCAGTCGTGCCGCCGTCGATGCCACGCGCGCGGCACACCAGGCAGCACGGCTTTCATAAGGGGCGGGAGACAAGCGCACCTCGTCGGCGCTGCGCAACCGATGTTCCCATGCCCAGGCAAGGACATCACCGGCGGCCACAGCGGGCGGTCGGAAGCTGTAATCATACAGAAGGAACATCGGCGCTATCAGTACCGCGCCGCTGGGGCCGGGCCATATGGGATAGGGGTCTTCGGGTGTCACGACACCATGACGCCGGGCAACATCCAGCATGGCCTGATACTTGGCCTGCCCGCGCAGAGGCCCGCCAGGGCCGGGCATGGTCCAAAGCTCATGGTTGCCCGGCACCCAGATAAGGCGCGCGAAGCACCGGCGCAACAAGGTGAAGGCCCATTCCAGATGATCGGGCTGTTCAGCCACGTCACCGGCCAGGATCAACCAGTCAGGCCCATGGTCCGGCAAGGCGGCAAGGGCCGCCCGGTTCTCCGCCGCCGCCAGATGCAGGTCCGCGATGGCCCAGAGCCGCATCAGCCCGCCCGCACCGAATTGGCAACCACCCGGTTGCGGCCGGCGCGCTTGGCCGCATAGAGAACGTTATCGGCCATCTCCACCAGGGTTGCCGCCGCGGTACGCCCATCGCCTTCGGCCAGCCCGGCGCTAAAGGTGACACGAAAATCGCCATCGGCATGGGGCAGGGCCAGTTGGGCGAACTGTTCACGCAGTTCCTCCAGGCGACGGAACGCATCCTCCAGGCTGGTGCGGGGCAGGATAACGGCGAACTCCTCCCCACCATAGCGCCCGATATGATCACCGCGACGCAAATTCTGCCGTATCAGGCGGGCAATGGATTTGATCACCCGATCGCCGGAGGCATGACCATAAGTATCGTTTACCTGCTTGAAATGATCGATATCGATCATGGCGAGGCAGAGCCGATCCCCGTCACGTCGGGCACGGCCCAGCTCCGTCGTCAGCATCTCTTTGATGCTGGCGTGGTTAAGCGCGCCGGTCAGGCTGTCGCGCACCATCAGCGCGCGCAGCAGGCGGGCCCGCCGGGCCCGGGCCCGCGCCGTTTCCACCAGATCGGCCAGTTGAACCGGTTTGATCAGAAACGCATCCCCCCCAAGGCTTACAGCACTGCGGCGGGCGTCCTGCGTCCCGTCCCCGGTCAGGAAGACAATAGGCAAAGCCGTCAACGCTTCATGGCCGCGAATGACGGCAGCCAGTTCCAAACCAGAACATTGCGGCATGTTCAGATCCGTGATCAGCAGGTCAGGATCGAAATCATGGATGGCTTCAATCACCAGCGTCGGATCGGGGATGGCTCGCACCTCCATACCCGCACCGGCCAGAGCCATCTGGTAAATCTGCCCCATCACCGGATCATCATCGACCAGCAGGATACGGAAAGGCTGCGGCGGTTGCATATCCGTCAACTCATCCAGCCGTTCCAGCAGCACCGGCCCATCAACCGGCTGGCCCAGGAAAGCGGACGCACCGGCACGCACCGCCCCCAGACGGGCGGCAAAATCCTGACGGGCCGAGGTGACGATCAACGGACAGACAGGGCGGCCCACGGCGTCGCGCGGCAGCCCGGCGGCCAGCGCTTCCATCCCGGCATTTTCCTCATGGGCCGGAACGCCCATCACCACGGCATCGGGGCGATCCCCCGCCATCCTGACCGCCATATGACCAGGATCTTGGAAGACCCGGATGGAGTAGCCGTAAGGTTGAAGAAAATCACCGATCATTTCCCCAAGACGCTCACCGTCATCAAGGACGTATATCTTCCGCATAGCCTAATCCGCCAACGCCCGGTGGGCGGTCTCCAGGTCCATTTTGCCTCCCTTCTACCACGGCGGCACGCCAGTTACAGCCCCGCCCGTAACAACGGCGGCAAGAACGGTAAAAGATATTTTTAAAAATTGAGTATGATTTCGTTGGTATGTGTTCAAATATTAAAAACAACCACTTGACGATACGAATGTACAGCTAACCCATCGCTACATGGCTGGCCTGGAGCGATGGTGGTATGTTCCAGTATATGGAAATAAGAGCCAAAACCTTGAGAATACTGACAGCCGCAATCTACAGGCGCTGGGGGAGCCAACCGGTTTGGCTGGCGCTTTTGGCGTGTCTGCTGTGGGGCGGCGTTCAGGATGCACGGGGTCAAGGCGGCAACCGCGCCAGCGGATACTGGGATGAGCAGGCCGCTGTGCTTTTCCAGCGTCTTGGACGGGAACATGGCCTGCCCAGCGACATCATCACCGCCATCGCACAGGACGGTGCCGGCTTCATCTGGGTTGGCACGCCCTTGGGGCTGGCTCGCTTCGACGGATATCGCTTCCACGTCTTCCGGCCCGATCCGCATGATCCGGCATCCCTGCCCGATGGTTATATCAATGCCCTGCACGTCGATCGGGCGGACAGGCTGTGGATAGCCACCAATACAGGCGGGATCGTCCGCTATGTACCGGACACGGAAGGTTTCGCCCGTTATGCCATCACGATCGGCGGTCAGGCGCAGACGACAATCGATCGTATGGTGGAGGATGGGCGCGGCAATCTCTGGTTGGCCAGCCGTTCCGGCGTGATCAGGATGAACATCGCAAGCGGCGCAATGGAGAGCTTGCACCTTGATGGACAGAAAGATGCCGCCACCGGTCAGGGTGGCGGGGTCAGTGCGCTTTGCGTGGATGGGGACGGAACCCTGTGGGTGGGCACAGATGCCGGACTGCTCTATCGGGATCCCGATGGCCAGGTTTTCAATGATGCGACCCCCCTGCTTCAGCGGGCGGGGGAGGCAGGTGACGCAGGCATCTCTGCCTTGTTCAACGATGATCGGGGCCGCCTCTGGATCGCCACCCGCACCGGTATCGTCATCAGCCGGGATCGGATTTCCGATACGGTGCGCCGCTATGATATCACGCTGGCAACCGGAAAGGCCACCGACCGACCGTTCATCCATGCCTTCCAGGATCTCCCCCCATCCAGCGGTGAGGCGGGGCCGGACCGGATCTGGCTGGCCACGGCCCCCGGCGGGCTGGTGGAACTGGATACGGCGGACGGATCCGTCCGCACCATCCGGCATGACCCGGCATTGGGAAGCAGTCTCAGCGGCGAAACGGTCCACGCCATCCTGCGGGATCGGGCCGGCCTGATCTGGATCGCCACCTGGGGCGCCGGGCTGAATGTGCATAATCCGGGCAATACCGGCATCCTTTCCATTTTCTATCTGCCAAACGGCCCCGACGGACAAACCCCGGCGCTTGTGCGCTCCGCGATGGCCACCCGGGACGGGGAGGTCTGGCTTGGGCTGGAAGGCCAGGGGATCGAACGCGTGGAGATGGCGACCGGACACCGCCGGCGGCTGACACCGGGCCAGGGCGTGGCGGCCGGCCTGCCCCGCGCACCGGTGCTGACCATGGTGGAGGATGCGCAGGGCGATATCTGGATCGGCACCCCCCTGGGGCTGGCGCATTACGACCGGCGCAGCGGACAGGTTCGGCCGGTGCCACTGCCGGTCGGCGTCAACCAGCTACCCGTCTTCGATATACTGCCCGTGGGCGATTCGCTCTGGCTCGCATCCGACGGGCTGGTCCGATACGAGCCGGCGAGTGGGGCCATCACCCGGTTCCGGCATGATCCGGAAGATGATACCAGCCTGACAGACGACCGGGTTCGCGTGCTGGCGGCGGCGGAGAATGGCGGCATCTGGATTGGCACCCAGAACGGTCTGCATCTGCTGGATGCGCAGCATGGCCATCTGCGGCGGGTTCAGAACCGATCCTGGGATCTGCGCTCACTCGCACACAATTATATCACCGCCTTGCGATACGATGCGCATGGGCGTCTGTGGATCGGCACGCTGGGTGGCGGCATCAGCGTGCTGGACGCAAGCGAGACGGAGCCGCATTTCCGCTTCCGTCAGGTGAACAGTCGCAACGGGCTGCCGGGTGACAGCGTGCAATCATTGGTGCTGGGCAGCGACAACCGCATCTGGGCCAGTACGGAGAACGGGCTGGCCCGGATCGACCCGGAGACATTGACGGTCCGCGCATTTGGTAACAATGAAGGTGTCGGGGTCCGCAACACCGCCGTTGGGGCCGCCGCTGCCCTTCCCGACGGCTCGCTGCTGTTCAGCGGTCGGGAAGGCTTCATCATCGCCCGGCCAAGGTTGCTGCATGACTGGAACTATCACCCGCCCCTGGTGGTGACGGAACTGCGCATCGACAACCAACCGGCCCCGGCAGCGGGGTTGAACAGCATCGTGACGGCAGGCGGCACGCAGGTGCCTGCCAGCCCCGTGCAGGTGACGTTGCCCCCCCGCAGCCGGACGCTTGCGGTCTCTTTCGCAGCCCTGGATTTCGCCGGGCCGGAGAATGTGCATTACGCCTATCACCTGAGCGGCTTCGACGAAGGATGGGTGCAGGCGGACGCGCTGAGCCGCACCGCCGTTTACACCAACCTGCCGCCGGGCGACTATGTGCTGAAGCTGCGCGCCACCAACAAGGATGGCTTATGGAATCCCAGCATCCGTTCGGTGGCGGTAAAGGTGCTGCCGGCTTGGTATCAAACCCTGTGGGCGCGGGCAGGTGCGGTATTGCTCGGGATTGGCATGATCAGTCTGCTGATCCAGGCACGGACCACCGCACTGCGTCGGCACCGGCGACGCCTGGAACAGCAGGTTGCGGAACGGACGCAGGATCTGATGCAGGCCAACGCCGAACTGCAGCGGCTGGCCAGCACCGACCCGCTGACCGGGTTGCTGAACCGCCGGCGGTTCGACGAATTCGCCCTGGCGGAGATTGAGCGGGCGCGACGCTATGGCCGCCCGTTGAGCCTGTTGCTGCTCGATCTGGATCACTTCAAACGCATCAATGACATGCATGGGCATAATGTGGGCGATGTGGCGCTTAAAGAGACCGCCAGACGCCTGCAGGCCGCCCTGCGCTCGACGGATCGGATCGCCCGTTACGGGGGTGAGGAAATGGCCGTGCTGCTGCCGGAGACACACGGCCCTGAGGCGCGGGAACTGGCCGAACGCGTCCGCCGCACCATCGGCGACCTGCCTTTGAGCCATGACGGGCTGCTGCTGCGCGTCACCGCCAGCCTGGGTGTCGCCGAATTCCAGGTGACGGATGCCGACATTACCGACCTGATCGGTCGCGCGGACGCGGCCCTTTATCTGGCCAAACAGCAAGGCCGCGACCAGGTGATGTATGCCGGGCAACCGGACCCGGTCGCCGCATCAGGCTGAAGCGGCACCGGGACTGCTTTTCCTGCTCACCCTGCCGCCGGACGCGGGCCGCGCTGCGGGGAACCGCCGGCACCAGCCGGCTTGGCGCCAGCAGGCCGCCGCCGGCGACGGCGACGGGCCGCATCGCCGGATTTTTCCGCCGCCGCCTCCCCTGCCATCTGGGACGCCGGGCGAGGCGGACGGGGGCCCTGCGGCTTTGCGGCCACCGGCTTGCCCTGACCGGGCTGGGCACTGCGCCCGCCATCCGGCCTTGGGCGGCGTGGGCGCTGCGGCTGAACCGGACGGTCAGACTTCAAGGCCGGCAGGGCCACCGGGGCGGCCGGCTCCATCGCATCCAGCGCGATGGTCTGGCGGATCAACTTTTCAATGGCGCGCAGCAGCGGCCGGTCACCGGGGGCGACCAGGGAAACGGCGCGCCCTTCACGGCCCGCCCGGCCCGTGCGACCGATGCGGTGGACATACGCTTCCGCCACTTCCGGCAGATCGAAATTGAACACATGGGTGACGCCATCCACATCGATGCCGCGCGCGGCGATATCAGTGGCGACCAGGGCACGGGTTTCCCCGTCGCGGAAGGCGTTCAGCGCCCGTTCCCGCGCATTTTGCGATTTGTTGGCGTGATATGCCGCAGCATCGATCCCGGCCCCGGCCAGTTGTGCGGCCAGCCGGTTGGCGCCATGCTTGGTCCGGGTGAAGATGATCGCCCCCTTCACCGCCGGGTCGCGCAGCAACGCCACCAAGGTGGGGGCCTTTTGCGTCGGTTCCAGCATGATGACGGATTGGGTGATGCGTTCCACCGTGGTGGAAGGCGGCGTTACCTCCACCCGCACATGCTCGCGCAGCAGGCCGGCGGCCAGGGCAGAAACCTGATCGGGCATGGTGGCAGAGAAGAACATGGTCTGCCGCTTCTTGGGCAGGGCAGCAACAATCTTCTTCACCGCCGGCAGAAAGCCCATATCCAGCATACGGTCGGCTTCGTCCAACACGAAATATTCCACCGCATCCAGCCGGCATTTCCCCTGGGCCATCAGGTCCATCAGGCGACCGGGCGTGGCCACCAGGATATCGATGCCCGCCGACAACTGGCGGATCTGCGGATTGATTGAAACGCCGCCATGCACCACGGCGATGTTCTTGTCCAACTGGATGCCCAGCAGTTCAAAAACGGCGCTGACCTGAATACCCAGTTCGCGCGTGGGCACCACCACCAGGGCGCGCGGCGCGCCAGGGCGCGCCCGCCCGCCATGACTGACAAGGGCTTGCAGCACCGGCAGGGCGAAGGCGGCTGTCTTGCCGGTACCGGTCTGCGCCAGGCCCAACACATCCCGCCCGGCCAGGGCCGCCGGCAGGGCCGCCGCCTGGATCGGCGTGGGCTTGGAATAGCCGGCGGCAAGCAGACCGGCATGCAGGGGGGCCGTCAGGCCCAACGTCGAAAAATCTTCCATGGAAAACTGAAAATCCTTGCAGGCTTCGCCGGCGGCGAACATCGCGGCCGTCCGGCTTTTCAAAGCCGCCGGTGGCATGTTGGCTGTATGCGGGCCGTTCCCGGTCCGCACAAGCGGGCTTTCCGGCCCGCTGTCATGTGTGTAATGACGGACGAGACCTCAGCCCTTGCCCGTCGTGGACTGTTCCAGGGCAGCGGCCAGCCGCTTCAGCGTGCTGCGCAGCTCCACTATATGGGGCAGGTCCATCCCGGTGGCGATGCCGATTTCCAGGGGGATGCTGCGCGCCCTGTCGCGCATGGCGCGGCCTTCCCCCGTCAGGTCAATGCGGACCACCCGTTCATCCGCCGTATCCCGCCGCCGGGTGACGATGCCCTGCACCTCCAGCCGTTTCAGCAGGGGGGTCAGGGTGGCGCTGTCCAGCCCCAGCCGTTCGCCCAGCACCCGCACAGGCAGCCCATCCCCTTCCCACAGTACCAGCATCACCAGATATTGCGGGTAGGTCAGGCCCAGCGCTTCCAGCCGCGGGCGATAGGCCCGCGTCATGGCGTGCGAGGCCGAATAGAGGGAGAAGCAAAGCTGCTCCGACAGCAACAAAGGATCGCGGGTGTCGTTTTCCATAGGCGGGGGTCGTTTCGATAAGATCGGCTGGGTAGATCGTTCATAGCACGCCCGTTCTCAAATCCACACCAGCGTCAAAAATGCATAGCGCACGATCGTTTTATATTGAATCAAAATACTTGTGGGCGATCATTTATTGTGCGATCAATATGCCGTCAACGAGGACCGATACGACGGCCTCATCCAAAACACCGTCTGCTGAAGGAGATGTCACCATGAAAATCCTCTATACCGCCACGGCCAAGGCGACCGGTGGCCGTGACGGCCGCGCCACCTCCGATGATGGCCTGCTGGATGTGGCGCTGGCCGCCCCCAAGGCGCTGGGCGGTGCCGGTGGCGCCACCAACCCGGAACAGCTGTTCGCCGCCGGCTATTCGGCCTGTTTCATCGGGGCGCTGAAATTCGTTGGCGGTCGTGACAAGATCGCCGTGCCGGCGGATGTCTCGGTCACCGCCAATGTCGGCATCGGCCCGCGTGACGATGGTGAAGGCTTTGGCCTGGATGTGACGCTGAATGTCAGCCTGCCGGGTCTGGATGCCGGCGTGGCGGAAGATCTGGTGGCGCGCGCCCACAAGGTCTGCCCCTACAGCCACGCCACCCGTGGCAATATCAATGTGGCAACCAAGCTGGTCTGAAATACCAAACCGCCGAGGATTTGCCCCTTGGCGGTTTGCAGGCTGGCGACCGCCAGCCCGGCGCATGAGCGAACGCGAAATCTGCCGTGATCGGTCACGATCAAGGCAGATTGTTATAATACAGCCATCGGCAAGCCGGCGGTCATCTGATGACCGCCGGCTTTTTTTATACCAAGAGCCATGTCCCATGACTCTTGGGTCTTTACCTGTTCCCTCAAGTGCCGGGCGCTGCCTCCGGCAGCTTGGCTTACGCGGGCACGGGCCCGCGGGCCAGCCGTCGCTGGCCTTCAAGGGTCATGTCCCATGACCCTTGGTCTTTACCTGTTCCCTCAAGTGCCGGGCGCAGCCTCCGGCAGCTTGGCTTACGCGGGCATGGGCCCGCGGGCCAGCCGTCGCTGGCCTTCAAGGGTCATGTTCCATGACCCTTGGTATTACACCTGGATACCCAGCGCCACCGCCGCAAAGCCCGCCATTTTGGCCAGTACCGGGGCCACGGCAGGGGTTACACCAGTCATATGGATGAATGCGTGGATCAGCGACGGGTGATGGTGATGGGCCGATGGCACCCCGGCGCGGCGCAGGGCCAGGGCCAGATCGCAACCTTCATCCATCAGCGGATCATAGCCGGCGGTCACCACCAGGGCCGGCGGCGCCTCCATCAGGTTGGGCCGGGCCAGCAGGTTGGCGCGCGGGCTGGCACAGCTGGCCGGATCGGGGAACGTCATGCCGGTAAAGGCAGCCACGCTGGTGCGGGTCAGCAAATAACCTTCAGCACAGCGGCGCATGCTTTCCGTCTCATGCGTGAACTGCACCACCGGATAGATCAGCAGCATCAGGCGGGGTTTCGGCCCCGGATCAGCCGCCACATCCAGTGCGGCGGATGCAGCCAGATTGGCCCCGGCGGAATCCCCACCGACGGCCACACGGGCAGGATCAATGGCGGGATCGGCGGCGCCCGCCAGTACCTGTCGCAACAAGGCGGTTGCATCATCATGCCCGGCCGGGAACGGATATTCCGGCGCCAGCCGATAGCTGGCGGACAGGACGCGCAGGCCCGACAGGGCAGCGAAGCGGTGGCAGAAGCCGTCATGGCTGTCCAGATCGCCACCGACAAAACCACCACCATGGAAAAATAGCAGGCAAGGGCCGACCGGTGGCGCATCAGGCGGGGTGTAAAGCCGGGCGGGCAGCGGCCCGGTCGCCCCGGTCAGGTTGATATCCCGTCGTACCACGGTGGCGGGGTGCGGCGGGCCCTCCATGGCGATGCTGCTGTCGCGCAGTACCTGCCGGATGATGGCTGGCGGCAGGCTGCCCATATCCGGCTGGCCGGAATTGTTCAACTGGGCCAGCATGCCGGCAATGCGGGGATCGAGGGTCATTTCGGCACCTCCGTGCCCGGCATCAGCAGGATCGGCTTGATGACCCGTCCAGCCTCCGATTCCGCCACCGCCTCGTTGATGGCGCTGAAGGGGAAGAAGCGCACGAAACGATCGAAGGGCAGCTTGCCGTCCCGATAGAGCGCCACCAGTTGCGGCACGAACTGCTCCGGATCGGCATCGCCTTCCACCACGCCGCGCAACTTGCGCCCACCGGAAAGCAGATGGCCGCCATCGACAGGGATATCCTGGCCGAAGGTGACAGCCCCCACCACCGCACATTCCCCGCGCGGGGCCAACATCATCAGGCCCTGGCGGATCACTTCCGACCGGGCGGACGTGTCGATGGCATAATCCACACCCACCCCACCGGTCAGGCCCATCACCTTTTCCGCCAGATTGCCGCCACCGCGCGGGTCCAGCACGTGGGTGGCCCCCAACTCGGACGCCAGATCCAGCCGGCTGGCCACCGGGTCAATGGCGATGATGCGGGCGGCCCCGGCCACCTTGGCCGCCATGATGGCGCTGAGGCCCACTGTGCCCACGCCCATCACCGCCACCGACGACCCCGCCCGCACCTTCAGCGCATTCAGCACCGTACCGGCACCGGTGAGGACACCGCAGCCCAGCGGCCCCAACAAGGCCAGCGGCACATCGGCCGGCACCTTCACCACATTGCGCTGGTGACACAGCGCATGGGTGGCGAAGGAGGATTGGCCGAAAATATTGGCATGGATCATCTCCCCATCGCGGGACAGACCGCTGCTGCCATCGCTGCGCGCGCCAAAGAAGTTGCGCGGGAAGAATTCATGGCAATAGGCCGGCAGGGCATCGCTGCAGGACGGGCAATGGCCGCAGGAATTGAAGCTCATCACCACGGCGTCGCCCGGCTTCACCTTGTCGACACCAGCCCCCACGGCCAGCACGGTGCCCGCCCCCTCGTGCCCCAGCACCACGGGCTGGGGCACGGGCAACAACCGGTCGCGCATCACCATATCGGTATGGCAAACACCGGTGGCCGCGACTTTCACCAGCACCTCACCGGGCAGCGGCTGTTCGATCTCCAGATGTTCCAGATTGAAGGGGCCACCCGGTTCCCGGATGACGGCGGCGGTGATCCGCATGATTGTTCCTCCCAGCCCTTTGTCGGCACCGTCTGATCGCGGCGCAGATTATCGGGGTCAAGGGAACCATGCGTTGGGAAAACCTGCTTGGCCGGGGCGGCAGGGAAACTTGATAAAAGCGGTAATACACGCCACTCCCCCCTCCGTCATCCCGACGCAGGGCGGAGGTGACAGCAGGAGCAATATCAAGGGTCATCCCTCATGGCTCTTGGCGTTATACCAATCTGCCTTGATCGTGACCGATCAAGGCAGATTGGTATAAAAGGACATAATCATGCCCAGCGGTGCCGCCCCCCGTTACCAGCAGATCGCCCAGATGCTGCGTGCCCAGATCGGCAATGGCACCTACAAGGTGGGCGATACGCTGCCGACCGAGCATGAACTGTGCGCGCTGTATGGCATTTCCCGCCATACGGTGCGCGATGCGCTGCGCCTGTTGACCGACGAGGGGCTGGTCAGTCGCAAGCGCCGGGCCGGCACGGTGGTGACGGCCCCACCGGAACCGGCCATGTTCGTGCAGCCGCTGGGCGGCTTCCAGGATCTGCTGCAATATGTGCGCAGCGCCCGGTTGGGCGTGATCTATTACGGCCCGGCCCCCGCCGATGGTTTGGCTGCCACCATCCAGGTGAACCCGGCGCAATGGCGCGAACTGCGCGGCCGGCGCGGCAATGGCGCCAAGACGGTGGGCCTGACCCGGATGCTGATCCGGGGCGATTGCGCCCCCGATCCGGGGGAGATCGTGGCCGCCGCCACCGTGGCGGACGCCATCGAAGCCCGTTTTGGCGTGGCCGCCAGCCGCATCGACCAGCAGATCAGCGCCATTGTCCTGGATTCCCTGCTGGCGCAGCTTTTGGGCACGGCAGCGGGCAGTGCAGCGCTGTTGACCCGCCGGCTTTATCACGATGCCCAGGGGCATCTGTTCCTGGCCAGCGAAACCGTCCACCCCGCCGACCGCTTCGTCTATTCCATGAGCTACAGCCGGGAGCGGGGGGAGCATTGAGCCTCACCCCTCCGCCTCCGCTGCCAGCAGGGCGCGTTTGCGGTCCACGCCCCAGCGGTAGCCTGACAGATTGCCATCATGGCGCACCACGCGATGGCAGGGGATGGCCACCGCGATCTTGTTGGCAGCGCACGCCTGGGCCACGGCGCGCACGGCCTTGGGCTCCCCGATGCGGGTGGCAATGTCGGCATAGCTGGCCGTCTGGCCCGCCGGGATTTCCCGCAAGGCCTGCCAGACCCGCTGCTGAAAGGCCGTGCCCTGCACATCCAGCGGCAGGTCCAACCCCAAACGCGGCGCCTGGACAAAGCCCACCACGCGGGCGACAAGCCGTTCAAATTCCCCATCCCCGCCGACCAGATGGGCGCGGGGGAAACGGTCCTGCAAATCCTGCAACAGCGCATCCGGATCGTCGCCCAGCGTGATCGCGCAGATGCCCTTGTCGGAACAGGCGACCAACAGGGCGCCCAGCGCGCATTGGGCCAACGCGAATCGGATGAATACACCCTGACCGCCGCGCTTGAACCGGGTCGGCGTCATACCCAGCAACTGGTCGGATTTCTCATAAAACCGGCTGTTGGCGTTGAAACCAGCTTCGTAGATGGCGCGGGTGACGCTGCCCGCCCCGTCCGCCAGTTCAGCGCGCACCCGGCGGGCCTGCTGGGCGGTGGCATATTGCTTGGGCGTCAGCCCGGTGATGGCCTTGAACTGGCGGTGAAAGTAAAACGGGCTCCAGCCCATGGCCGCAGCCAGATCATCCAACCGGGGCGGGGTTTCCGCCGCCTCGATCCGGCGGCAGGCTTCCGCCACGATGGCGGCATTGGCGGCAGCCAGGGACTGGCCGCGCGGGTTGCAGCGCCGGCAGGGCCGCAGGCCCGCCGCTTCTGCCGCCGCACAGCCGTCATGGAAACTGACATTGCCCGGCTTGGGCAGGCGCGACGGGCAGGTGGGCCGGCAATAAACCCCGGTCGTCTTCACGCCATAGAGGAATTGCCCTTCTGCTGCCGGATCGCGCGTCCGTAACTGGGCCCAACGGGGGTCATTCTCGATGGTGTTTGGCTGGTTGGTCATCTCATGCATCCCCTGTCGACCTGTCACGGGCCCTATCCTTATCAGTCCGTGAACCTGCCACCACCCCGCCGCTTGCTCTCAAATCTCCCGCCAGCTTCGTCACCGGCACCAGCCTGCTGGTGGATGGCGGGCTTCCATCATGCAGACATGGGGGGAGATCAGGAATTACCCGCCGCTGGTGCATGGGCGGCACGCAGGAAGGTCAGCACCTCCACCACCAGCCGGCCCCAGATTTCCAGCGCCGCCAGAATCTGATCGCCACTGATGCCCACGGCCAGCACATCCATTTCCAGCACCAGAAAATCATCGCGCTGGAACAGGCGGCCAAAGCGCTTCTGCCGGTTCCATTCATTGAGGATGTTGCCATCCACCGGCTTTTCGGTCTGGACCATCAGATTGAAGCTGAAATCACCATGGCGCTGCCCGTCTTCGGACGCCATCAGCCCGCCGGGACGCACATTGAAAGCCAGCCCGCCGATGGCGGAGCGCAGCACCGGCGCGCCATTGGGCAGCGTTTCCAGCGTCGCCGACAGACCCAGCCGTTCCATCGCGGTTTCAAGATCAGCGATGGCGACGCCGCGCAGCAACTTGTCCAACATTCGTCCGTTCCCTGAGCATTCCATGCGGTAAAAAACGGAGCGTAGAGCGGCGGATGGCCTGGCGAAACCTTTTTCGACTGTGTTCTGCCGGATCAGCGCACCTGATACTGGCTGGGCGGCACGCCGAAAGTGCGATGGAACATGGCGGTAAACGCGCTGGGGCTGTCATAGCCGACATCATAGGCGACCATCGTCACCGACCGGCCCGAGGCCAGCAACGACAAAGCCTCCATCAGCCGCACCTGCTGGCGCCAGACGGCCACCCCCATGCCGGTTTCCTGCTTGAACAGGCGGGTGAAGGTGCGCCGGCTCATCCCCGCGAGCCGGGCCAGTTCATCCAGATCGCGCCCGTCCGCCGGCTCGGCAATGATGGCGCGGCAGACGCGCACCAGCCTGTCATCGGTCGGCATGCGGGCCTGATAGGGGGCGTTGGGCATGCGCTCGATCTCATCCAGCAGCAGACGGACGATGCGGCCTTCCCGTCCGGCCAAGTCATAATCCGTGCCGAACTGCATCACCTCCAGGATCAGGGCGCGCAGGAAATCCGATACTTCGATCACCCGGCACTGGCCGGGCTGGCTGTCATTGGCGGGATCGATATAGAGCGTGCGCAGGGAGACGGGGCCCCGGCAGGAGACCTCGTGCGGGGTGCCCGCCGGCAGCCACAGCGCCCGCTGCGGCGGCAGCACGAAGGAGGTGCTGCCCGTCACCACCGACATCACCCCCGCCGAGGCGTAAAGAAGCTGGGTGCGCTGGTGGCTGTGGAACGGATCAACGAATCCAGCCGGATATTCATCCTGCAACGCCACCACAGGGCGCTGTTCCAGCGGATAATCGGCGCTGCGCTTCATCGGTCTCATCCTCAACTGGCCCGGTTGCGGCAATTGAAGCGACCATCGTGCAGTCGGGTCAAGCATAGCGGGGCGCTTCGGCCCGTTCGCGGCAGAGAATGACCCGACCCGGCAAGCCTGCCGGGCCAGGGGCCGGTTAGGGTGACGTTTAACGAGAAAATCCTTAAAGCCAGGGGCCCATCCCGTGATCGCCGATACCAGCCACCCTGTCCCCTTCCCCGCCGGTCAGGATGATGTCGATCCCGATATCCGCCGTTTCCAGCAGGCCATTGAAGGCGGCTATGCCGCCCATGCCGGGGGCCCGGAAAAGACGGTGGCCGAACGGCGGCGCGTGGCCGAACGGGTCCGCGCGCCCTGGCGGGCCGGCGGGCCGGTGATGGCCCGGACGGAGGCGTTGCGGGCCGGTGGCACCGGCATAGGCGTGCGCATCCACCGGCCCAGCCTGGAACCCGGCCTGCCGGTGCTGATCTATATCCATGGTGGCGGCTGGGTGCTGTTCAGCCTGGATACGCATGACCGGCTGATGCGGGAATATGCGGCCCGCAGCAAGGCCGTGGTGGTGGGGGTGGATTATACCCGCTCACCGGAGGCGAAATTTCCCCAGGCCATCGACGAGATCGTTGCGGTAGTGGAATGGTTGCGCGCCGATGGGGACAGCCTGGGGCTGGACCCCGCCCGCATCGCCGTGGCAGGCGACAGCGTGGGGGCCAACATGTCGGTGGCGGTGAACCTGCGCCTGCGCCAGCGCGGGGTGGGCGTGCTGGCCGCCATGCTGTTGAATTACGGTGCCTTTGACCATCGGGAAACGCCCAGCCATGCCCGGTATGGCGGCCCGGCCTATATGCTGAACAGCGCGGAAATGGTGGCATTCTGGGCCGCCTATCTGCGCGGGCCCGATGATTACGCGGACCCGCTGGCCGTGCCGCTGCGCGCCCATCTGACCGGGTTGCCGCCTGCTTTCCTGTGCATCGCGCAATGTGACATTCTGGCTGACGAAAACCGGCAGATGGCCGGGCGGCTGCGCGCCGCCGGCGTGCCGGTGGAAGAACATGTCTATCCTGGCGCCACCCATTCCTTTCTGGAGGCGGTTTCCATCTCCCCCCTGGCCGACAGGGCGCTGACGGAAGCATCGGACTGGCTGGCCCAACGGCTGGGGGCAGCCCGATGAGCAATCTGTTCCGTCCCCGTAATGAAGAACAGATTTCCAGGCTGATCGCCGGGAACCCGTTGGCCTGGGTGGTTTCCCCTGCAACCGGGGAGGCGTCACCGTTACCCCTGTTGGCCGAAACGGGCGCGACGGGGCGGGTGGTGCGGCTGCTGGGCCATCTGGCCCGGACCAACCCGCTGGCCGCCGCCATGGAGCGGGATGGGCGGGTGCTGGTGCTGTTCCAGGGACCGCAGGCCTATATCTCCCCCCACCATGCCGGGGACCGGCAATGGGGGCCGACCTGGAATTATGCCGTGCTGCGCATCAATGGACAGGCCCGCCTGCGGCCCGATCTGAATGATGAGGCGCTGCAGCGGTTGGTGGCCGCCATGGAGAGGGGCCGGGAAAATCCCTGGCATCCGGCGGAGATGGGACCGCGCTATGCCACGCTGGCCCAGCATATTGTGGCGTTCGAGGTGGCGGTGATTCATCTGGATGCGCGCTTCAAGCTGGGGCAGGACGAACGACCGGCGGTCTTCGCCCATATCCTGAAGACGTTGGACGACGGCCCGCTGGCCAGCCTGATGCGGGAGAACCACCCCGGCGCGGAAAGCTGAGCCTGCCCCCGGTCAACCGGCGGGTTTGTCCCGCCGCAGGGAAGGCAGGAAGAAACAGGCCAGCAGGGCCGCGACAAACAGGACGAAGATCAGCAGGAACGCGTCCTGAAAGGCCAGGGCCAGCGCGTCGGCCTGCCCTGTGGCCCGGTGCGCCCCCTCCCGCAGGGAGATCACGCTGTTCAGCCCGGCAATGGCCACCGCCCCGCCCAGCATTCGCACCAGATTATAGATACCGCTGGCATCGGGCACCAGCCGGGGGGTGATACGGGCAAAGGTGATCAGGCTGACCGGCGGGAAGATGAAGGAAATGGCGATGGCGCGCAGCACCTGCGGGCCGATGAAATCGCCCTGGCCCCAGCCATTATCCACACCAACCAGCCAGCCCGCAGCCGCCACGAAGCAGGCCAGCGCCAAGCCCAGCAGCAGGCGCGGTTCCACCCGGTCGCTGGCCCAGCCGACCAGCGGGGTCAACACAAATTGTGCCAGACCGGATATGCCCATGACGACCCCAATTGTAACGGGATCGAAATGAAGTACCATATCCATGAACAGCACCTGCAAAAACACGGTGCCGAACAGGCCGATCCCGATCAGGGTGGAATAGGCGCTGCCGATGACGAACAAGGGCTGACGGAAAGGGGCCATATCCACCACCGGATGGCGGGCAAGACGCAGCCGCAGGCCCAGCAGCAAGGATGCCACCAGCGCAACCGCGCTGGTCAAGGTGATCATTGCGCTATCGAACCAACCGTGACGATGCCCTTCCTCCAGCACATAGATGCCGCCCCCCAGCGCCAGGGTGAGCAGCAAGGTGCCGGTCAGGTCGATATAGCGGGCCAGCGACCAATCGGGCTTGTCCCAATCAATGGTGCGCCAGCCGATCAGCATGATCAGCGGGGCGGGGAAGACATTGATCAGGAACAGCCAGTGCCAGGACAGCGCCGCCGTGACCAGCCCGCCCAGCGTCGGCCCGAAGGTGGGGGCCAGCGTGCCCAGCACGGTGACAGCGGCCATCGCCGCCCCACGTCTTCCATCAGGGAACAGACGGAAGACGGCGACAAAGATGGCCGGCACCATGGACCCGCCCATGAAGCCCTGGATGGCGCGGGCCGCCACCATGGCGTCCATGCTGCTGGCCAGCGCACAGCCGATGCTGGCGAGCGCGAAGCCACCGGCGGACAGCACGAACAGATATCGGCTGGACAGGATGCGGGTCAGCATCCCGGTCAGCGGGATCATCAACACCTCGCCGATCAGATAACTGGTCTGGACCCAGCTGATCTGATCGGCGTTGGCGTTCAACCCGTCACGGATGGGGCCCAGCGAGGCGGCGACGATCTGGACATTCAAGATGGCCAGGAACATGCCCAGCCCCAGCGCGCCGAAGCCCAGCATCTGGCGACGGCTGGGCATCTGGCCAGGAACGAGGGCCGCGTCAGTGCTCACAGGTCATGCGGGGGATAGGGGGCACCGGCAACAAAGCCCTTGGGCAGGCCCGCATCCGGCGTGAAGCCGTAAAGCTCTGTATCCGGCAGGGCCTGCTTCACTATCTCCCGCACCGCCAGCAGCTTTTCCAGGTCGATGCCGGTGTCAAAGCCCATGGCGGCCAGCATGAAGACCAGATCTTCGGTGACGATATTGCCAGACGCCCCCGGCGCGAAGGGGCAACCGCCGATGCCGCCGAGCGAGGCATCCAAGGTGGTGACCCCCTCTTCCAGCGCCACCAGCGCATTGGCCAGCCCCAGCCCGCGCGTATTGTGCAGATGCACGCCGCTGCAGGCATGGTCGCCCACCACGCCGCGCACGGCGCGGATCATGGCGCGCAACTGCGCCGGATTGGCGTAACCGGTGGTGTCGGACAGCCCCACCTCATCACAGCCGGCCTTCATCAGGGCTTCGGCGATTTCCAGCACCTTTTTCTGCGGCACCACCCCTTCCAGGGTGCAGCCAAAGGCGGTGGAAAGCCCGCCTTCGAATTTGGGCCGGCTTTCCGGCGGCAGCGCCCTGATACGCTCCGCAATCGCCGCCGTTTCTTCCAGCATCTGCGCATGGGTGCGGCGGACATTGCGCAGCGAATGGGTTTCCGACACCGACAGCGGGATGGTGATCTTATGCGCGCCGGCCGCAATGGCCGCTTCCGCACCCTTAAGATTTGGCACAAGAACGGCCACGGTCAGGCCCGGAATGGTGCGGGCATAGGCCACGATTTCCGCTGTGTCGGCCAGTTGCGGCAGCACCTTGGCCGGCACGAAGGAACCAACCTCGATCTCCCGCACACCGGCAGCGGCCTCCGCCGCGATCCAGGCCTTCTTGGCCGCCGTCGGCATGATCGGGGTGATGCTCTGCAGCCCGTCGCGGGGGCCGACCTCGGAAATCTCGATGAACGTGCCGGCCATGGCTTAGCCCTCCGCCTGGGCGATCAGGCCGCGTGCCTGCAGGTCATCAATGCGGGTGGTGTCATAGCCCAGTTCGGCCAGCACCTGCCGGCTATGCGCCCCCGGCTTGGCCAGATCATGGATGATGGTCGGGCGCTTGCCATCAATTTCCACCGGCAGGGCCGGCAGGCGGATGGAACGCTGATCATCGGGCAGATGCAGTTCCAGCAAACCGCCGGATTCCACCAGATGCGGGTCTTCGAACAAATCTTCCGGCCGGTTGATCGGCGCAAACGGCAGGCCGATCTCCTCCAGCTTTTGCAGCAGTTCGGCCTTGGTGAAATTCTGGAACAGTTCCTGGACACGCGGGATCACCCGGTCGCGCGCCTGCACGCGGCCATTATTCCTGGCCAGCGTTTCGTCGGCGGCGAAATCATCCAGGCCGAACGCCTTGCAGAAGCTGACCCATTGGCCATCCGTCACCACGCCGACAAAGACGATATCGTCTTCCTTGGTGCGGAACTGGTCATAGACGGCCCAGGCGGAAATCCGCACCGGCATCGGGCGGGCGGCGTTACCGGTCACGGCGTACTGGGCCATATGCTGGCCGACCATGAAGACGCAATTTTCAAACAGGGCTGATTTCACCGTCTGGCCCCGGCCCAGCGTCCCGCGCTGGATCAAGGCGGCCAGCACGCCGATCACCCCGAACAGCCCGCCCATCACGTCGATCACCGACGATCCGGCGCGCAAGGGACGGCCCGGCGGGCCGGTCATATAGGCAAGGCCGCCCATCATCTGCGCCACCTCATCCAAGGCGGCGCGATGTTCATAGGGGCCGGACAGGAAGCCCTTGGCCGAACAATAGATCAGATTGGGATTGCGGGCGGCCAGTGCCTTTTCCCCGAAGCCCAGCGCCTCCATGGCGCCGGGGCGGAAATTTTCGATCAGCACATCGGCCTTGTCGATCAGGTCAAAGGCGATCTGCTTGCCCTCGTCCGACTTCAGGTCGACGGAAAGGCTGCGCTTGTTGCGGCCATACATGGGGAAATAGCCCGAACCGGCCCCCAGCAGGCGGCGGGTATTGTCGCCGCCGATCGGTTCCACCTTGATGACATCGGCACCCAGATCTCCCAGCACCATACCGACCGTCGGCCCCATCACCATATGGGTGAATTCCACCACTTTCAGCCCGGCCAGCGGCAGGGGGGCGGTGCTGTTATCGTTCGGCATTTCAAATCCCTCAAAGCAAAATCAGGCAAACATCCAGGGATGGCGGGTACGGTAGGCACCCTCGAATTCTTTGATGGCGGGCAGCCGCTTCAGGGTGACACCGATGGCATCCAGCCCTTCCAGCAGCATCTCCCGATCTGCAGGCGCAATGCCGAAGGAAAGCGTGCGCCCGTCTGCGCTGTGGACAGTCTGGCCGTCCAGATCAACCGTCAGCGGGGCGGGCCCGGCAGCATCCACCAGGGTCGCAAGCTCATGTTCCGGCAGGACCAGCGGCAGGATGCCGTTGCGCACGCAATTGCCCTGGAAAATCGCGCCGAAGCTGGGGGCGATGACACAGCGCACCCCATAATCCTTCAAGGCCCAGACAGCATGTTCGCGCGACGAACCGCAGCCGAAATTGGCCCCGGCCAGCAGGATCGGGGCCTGGCGGAAGGGCGCGCGGTTCAGCACGAAATCAGGGTTTTCCACCCGGTTCGCCACGTCGCTGTAACGCCAGTCAGCGAACATGCCCTCCCCCAGCCCTTCCTTGGAAACGCGCTTCATCTCGCGCGAGGGGATGATGGCATCGGTATCCACATTGGCGCGGAACAGCGGGGCGGCGATACCGGTCAGGCGGATGAATTTTTCCATGGGTTCAGCCCTCCACCGGCTGGGCCGCCAGCGCGCGGGCATCGGCAATGCGACCGGCAATGGCCGATGCCGCCACCGTGACCGGACTGGCCAGATGCGAGCGTGTGCCCGGTCCCTGGCGGTTTTCAAAATTGCGGTTGGTGGAACTCACCACCCGCTCCCCCTTGCCGAAGCTCTCCCCCCCGGCGAAGAAGCACATGGAACAGCCGCTTTCGCGCCATTCAAACCCGGCATCCAAGAATATCTGGTGCAGGCCCTCCGCCTCTGCCGCTGCCTTCACCAGACCGGAACCGGGCACACAGATGGCGCGCACACCCGGTGCCACATGCCGGCCCTTCAGGATGGCGGCTGCGGCCCGCAGGTCCGACAGGCGGCTGTTGGTGCAACTGCCGATGAAGGCACCATCAATGGGCAGCCCCGCCAGGGCTTGGCCCGGCTCCAGCCCCATATAGGCCAGCGCCCGGCGCTGCGCCTCGGCGGCATTGGCATCGGCAGCATGGGCGGGATCGGGCACGAAGCCCGTGACCGGTAACGCATGTTGCGGGCTGGTGCCCCAGGTGATGGTGGGGGCGATGCCGGCGCAATCGACGACGATCTCCTTGTCGAAGACCGCATCTTCGTCCGACACCAGATCGGCCCAATCGGCCAAAGCCTGATGCCAGGCCGTACCCTTGGGCGCGAAGGGCCGTCCCTCCACCCAGGCGATGGTCTTGGCGTCGGGCGCACACAGGCCGGTCCAGGCGGCAAATTCGACCGCCATGTTACACAGGGTCATGCGCGCTTCCACCGACAGGGCCGCCACGGCAGACCCGGCAAATTCAATGGCATAGCCCGACCCGCCGCCGGCCCCATGGGCGGCGATCAGGTGCAGGATCATATCCTTGGCCCCGACACCCGGCGGCAAGTCGCCCTCAAACCGCACCCGCATCTGCCGCGGGCGACGCACCACCAGCGTCTGGGTGGCCAATGCGTGCGCCGCCTCCGACGAGCCGATGCCCCAGGCCAGGGCACCCAGCCCGCCCTGGGTGCAGGTATGGCTGTCCGGGCAGACCAGGGTCAGCCCCGGCAGGGCGATGCCCTGTTCGGGAGAGACCACATGCACAATGCCCTGGCGGTTATCGCCAATATCGAAGATGCGGATACCGGCGGCATTGGCCGCCGCGCGGGTTTCGCGGATAAACGCTTCCCCGCCTGGCATCAGGGTTTCATCGCCCCGGCCCGGTCTTGTATCGACAATATGGTCCATGCAGACAAAGGCACGATCCGGGTGGCGCACGGCACGCCCCTGTTCGGCCAATCCCTTCAGCGCGATGGAGCCGGTGCGCTCATGCAGCAGTACCCGGTCGATGTAAAGCAGGTCCGTTCCATCGCCCAGATCGGCGACGCAATGCCGTGACCATAACTTTTCCACCAACGTTTTCGCCATGAGACGATTGCCCCCAACCCCGTGAACCTGGCCCGGATTACCCGGACATTAAATGGTATATTGATATACTCTTAACAGCGCCATTCCCGCTTGTCACCTGCCTTGATGCTTTTTGACCATAGAGTGGCGGCCCTATCGAGCCGGCATAATACCCATCTCCCTTGATCGTGACCGATCAAGGGAGATTTCGCTTATCCCTCAGGTGCCGGGCGCTGCCATCATGCTGCTTGGCTTCACGGCGCACGAGCGCCGGGCTCGCGGTCGCCAGCCTCCAAACCACCAAGGGTCAAACCCTCGGCGGTTTGGCATAAGTAAGGATGGGCATGGAACCCATGTGCGGTACGGGGTTGGTGCGGCAGCCAAATGGGGGTTAAGTCGAAGCGCGTGATGATGATGTAAGGCCCGTGAGCATGTTCGGTTTCCTGCGTTCGGTGATCGACCCGTTCCTGTTGGCGTTATTGACAAGTGTGGGGTTGGCCGCCCTGTTTCCCGCCGGCGGGGCGCTGGTGGGGGTGGTGGATGTGGCCACCGACATCGCCATCGCGCTGTTGTTCTTTTTCCACGGTGCCAAGCTGTCGCGGGACGCGATTCTGGCCGGGATCGGCCATTGGCGGCTGCATCTGACGGTGCTGGCCACCACCTTCATGCTGTTCCCCCTGTTGGGGCTGGGCATGGGGCTGCTGCCTACATGGCTGCTGTCGCCCGGCATCGCCGGCGGCCTGCTTTACCTCTGCCTGTTGCCCTCCACGGTGCAAAGCTCCATCGCGTTTACCTCCATGGCGGGCGGTAATGTGCCGGCGGCCATCTGTTCGGCGTCCGCCTCCAACCTGCTGGGTATCTTCATCACGCCGCTGCTGGTCGGACTGTTGATGCAGACCAACGGGGAGGCGGGGATTTCGCTGCACGCCATCGAATCGATCCTGCTGCAATTGCTGGCCCCGTTCCTGGCCGGCCACCTGCTGCGTCCGCTGATCGGCGGATTCGTGGGGCGGCATAAGCAATTGATCGGCTATAGCGACCGGGGGGCGATCCTGCTGGTCGTCTATTCCGCCTTCAGTGCGGCGGTGACGGAAGGGCTGTGGCACAAGGTTGCGCCGTTTGATCTGGTCACCATTCTGGTCGCCAGTTCGTTGCTGCTGGCGCTGGTGCTGGGCCTGTCGGCCCTGGCCGGGCGGCTGCTGGGTTTCAGCCGGGAAGACCGGATCACCCTGATCTTCTGTGGATCGAAGAAAAGCCTGGTGTCGGGCGTGCCGATGGCGGGGGTGCTGTTTTCCGCCGCCCAGATGGGCCTGCTGATCCTGCCGCTGATGATTTTTCACCAGATCCAGTTGATCGTGTGTACCTGGCTGGCCGCTCGCTTCCGGGCGGGCGGCCAGCCCGAAAGCTGAGGGCGCGGGATCAATCCAAGGGCGGCACCGGGCGGGGGCGGCCATCCGCATCAATGGCGACGAAGGTGAACAGCGCCTCCGTCACCTTGAAGCGCTCTTCCCCTTCCCGGCTGCGGCGCCACGCCTCGACATGGATTTTCATCGAGGTGCGGCCAACATGGGTGATGTCTGCATAAAGGCTCACCTCATCCCCCACCAGCACGGGGCGGTGGAATACCATGCCATCCACGGCGATGGTGGCACAGCGACCGCGCGCCCGGCGGGCGGCGGCATTGCCGGCGGCCAGATCCATCTGCGCCATCAGCCAGCCGCCGAAAATATCGCCGGCCGGGTTGGTATCCCCCGGCATGGCAATGGTACGCACCGCCGGTTCCACCGGGCAGCCATTGGGCGTCAGCTTGTCGATTTCCACATCACACCATTTCGCAGGGTTGTACCGAAAGGTGCATGATAGCCGATGGGACAGGTGGCAATGAAGCCTTGATGAACGCCGTAAATTTCGATTCTATATCTATAATCATCATAATATCATCTGCGCCATAATTGCCACCTGAGGTAATATGTTTCACAATAATGATACAACCGATGCCTGCGCCCAGCCTTTACCATAATTGCCGAGCCAACATGGCGTGCAGGATGGTGCGGTCGGGCAAAGCAACAACTGCCATCCTGATCGACCCGTGGGGACCGTTTTTCGGGTAACAGGGCAAGTGCCGGACAGCGTGGAAAAGCCGGCAACTGGGAATGACGGAAAATGATGCGCGCAGACACAAGCGACGGGATCGCCGGCCTGGATGAGGCGGCGATCTGGGTTATTGAAAAGGCCATCCCCCTGCTGGAACAGTCACCGGCGGGTCAGGATGGCGTATGGATGGTGTCAACCGCACTGAAAGAGCGCTGGCAGGTGGAACTGTCGGCCCCGCCGGAACTGAACAGCACCCGCCACTTGGCCCTGTTCCATATCATGCGTGGCGGCATCGCCCACCGGATACAGGCCCTGCACCGCGCCTGGCATGAAGG
>Ga0209373_10000867_pt1 | contig 41036 bp, 33 predicted proteins | sample Higcelweek5metaG_FD_187173 | JGI IMG/M metagenome (GOLD analysis project Ga0209373, IMG submission 187173) | Freshwater pond sediment microbial communities from the University of Edinburgh, under environmental carbon perturbations - High... | ecosystem: Environmental > Aquatic > Freshwater >... | reverse complement strand
CGAATTATGGCAGGTGACAGCCGGCGATGGCGGCACCACCCCACAGGCCCTGTTCATCACAACCCGCACGCCCGACCTGGATGAGGAACGGCAGGTGCGTCGCGCCAGCAGGCATTTCCCCGGTGCCATCATCGCCGATGACGGCAAGGCGTTGCCCCTGCCGCTGGGCAGTCGGCGCCTGCTGGAGGATATGCGCCCCTGGCTGTTCCCGGAGAGCTTTTCCGGCAGCGGGCTGGGGACGGTGCCGGGTGGAGAGGTGGAAACTTTCTGACCCGGTATATCCTTGTCCGTCCAGACGCTGTTGCGTGGCAACCATGTTGCCTGATGGCGCGTTTCACACTTGCACCGGATGGTGACGGTGATCAAATAGCCGATAAAGCACTCCCACCGCACCAGAGGCCGCCCCCATGTCCGCCCGCGCGCCCGCCAAGAATACCGAAGCCGTGCCCCAGTTGGACCCGATCTGGGGGGCCCTGCGCGCGGAGGCGCAACAGGCCGTAGCGGCGGAACCGTTGATGGCCAGCCTGTTCTATGGCGCCATCCTGAACCAGCCCAACCTGGAATCAGCCGTCATCCACCGCATCGCCAACCGGCTGCACCATACCGACATGCCGGCCGAATTGCTGGTGCAGGCGCTGCAGGGCGCCGTGGAGGCGGAGCCGGAACTGGGCCAGGTGTTCCGCGCCGACATCGCCGCCGTGCTGGACCGCGACCCCGCCTGTGGCCGCCATATCGAACCGGTGCTGTATTTCAAGGGCTTCCAGGCGTTGGAAACCCACCGGATGGCCCACCGGCTGTGGCATCTGGGCCGCAAGGATGTGGCCTATTACCTGCAAAGCCGGTCCTCCGTCGTGTTCGGGGTGGATATCCACCCCGCCGCCCGGTTCGGGCGGGGCGTGATGATCGACCATGCCACCGGCGTGGTGGTGGGCGAAACGGCGGTGGTGGGCGACAATGTCTCCATGCTGCACGGGGTGAACCTGGGCGGCAATGGCAAGGAACATGGCGACCGCCATCCCAAGATCGGCTCCGGCGTGCTGTTGGGCGCCAATGCGAAGGTGCTGGGCAATATCCGCATCGGGGATTGCGCCCGCGTGGCGGCGGGGTCGGTAGTGCTGCGAGACGTACCACCCTGTGTCACCGTTGCGGGCGTGCCGGCCAAGGTGGTGGGGGAAGCCGGCTGCGCCAACCCGGCGCGGGTGATGGACCATGTGTTCGCCGACTATGTGGATGCCGGCGCGGATATCTGAAATATTCCAGCATATGCTCCCCCCACCTTCCGTCCTATCTCGCCAGCAGGGGGGTGGGAAATGACAGATATCCTTGCAGTGCAGCGGATAGACGATAATCTATAGCTGGATCTGTGTTTAGTGTGCGCCGCCGCCCGACAGGGCGACGCAATGGATGACGTTTGGATGTGACGCGGTTGGATGCAAATCCGGCAGGATGATCCAAAGGGGAATGCGGATGGCGGCGGGTGAAGAGGGATTTGGCAAGATGATCAGACTGACCCGTGTTGGTGATCGGTCGCATGACGGCACCGAAAGGGCACAGGCCGAACGGGCGCCGGATGGCCGGCCTGGGGAGGTCGCACCCGCCAGCAACGTGGCTCTGTATCGTGATATCGCGCGGGTGATCGACCATATGCAGCGCCGCCTGCATGATGTGGTACGGGTGGAACTGGGGCGTATCGGCGTGGATGATATCAGCCCCATGCAGGTGCTGATGCTGTTGAATATCGGGGAGGACGAACTGTCGGTTCGCGACCTGATGGAACGCGGCTATTATCTGGGATCGAATGCCAGCTACAATCTGAAGCATCTGGTCGAACAGGGCTATGTCGACCGCGCCGCCTCCCAGCGCGACCGCCGTGCCGCCCGGCTGCGATTGTCGGAAAAGGGCGAATGGCTGTGTGCGGAGATCGGCAAGCTGGAAAGCCGGCAAGCGACCCAACTGCTGCGCACCCCCACCGATGGCGCGGACCTGGAGACCACATATCGCATGCTGCGCCGGCTGGAACGCATGTGGGGCGATGTTGTCCGGTATGACGGTCGCGGCCAGGATTGACGCATGGGCATCATTCCCCACCTGGAGGGGGATCTGGCCGCCCCGCCCCGGCCCATCATCCGCGCCCGGCTGACCAGCCGGGATGTCGACCGGCTGTTGCGTCAGCCCGGTGCTGAATCCCGCATCGAAACCATGGCCAAGCTGGTCACGGAGATGGAGGAAGGCAGCCTGACCGACACGGAGAAGCGGCTGGCGCTGGATATTTTGCGCGCGTTTGCCGCCGATGCGGAAACGGAGGTGCGGGCCGCCGTCGCTTGGCAAATCCATAACAGTCCGATCCTGACCAGCGATCTGGCCGAACGGCTGGTGCGTGACGTGGCACAGGTGGCCGTGCCCATTTTGAAATATGTGGATGGGCTGCCGGAAGCGCTGCTGCTGGAAATCGTGGCCGAACGGGACGCCCAGAAACAGCTGGCCATTGCCGGACGCCGCGCCGTGTCCGCCGCCGTGTCCGCCGCTTTGGTGGAAACCGGGAATGTGCTGACCGTGGTGCATCTGCTGCGCAACCGGGGTGCCTCCGTCCAGGAAGCAACGCTGCAGCGCGCCACCGACCGGTTCGGCCGGTTCCGTCTGGTGGCCGACAGCGTGGCGGCCCGACCAGAAATCACGCTCGCCATGGTGGAGCGGATGATAGCGCTGGTGTCGGAGGATGTACGCCAGCAACTGATCCAGGACCACAATATCGAGCCATCGCTGGCCAAGCGGCTTGCCGAGGGCGGACGGGAGGCAGCGACATTGCGGCTTTTGCAGCCGCTGCTGCTGGCGCCCGATGACGCGGAAATGGTGGCCCGCCACCTGTTCCGCCAAGGCCGGCTGACGCCGCAGGTGCTGTTCCGCGCGCTGTGCGCCGGCGATCTGGAACTGTTCGTGGCCGGCATGGCCGCAAGGGCCAATATTGCCACCCAGGCCGCCAGCATCCTGGCCTGGGATGATGGGGTGCTGGGCCTGCATTGCCTGCTGGACGCCGCCGCCGTACCGCCCGCCCTGACCGGACCCTTCCGCACCGCCCAGCAGGTGGCACTGGAGAGCGATTATATCGGCGGGGGCTGTACGCGGGAGCGGTTCCAGGCCGTGGTGGTGGAAACCCTGTTCGACCGCTATGCCGATACGGCGGAGCGGGAGGTGGATGAGTTGCTGATGCAGATATCCGACCAGCCGGGGCTGGATATCGGGGCCGAACTGATGCCACAGCGGGCCTGATCGCCCGCTGTCCGGCGGCGGAATATGGGGAACGGCATGAAGCTGACCTGCTACACGCTTTATGATCCACCACCCCTGTTGCGCCCGGCCCCGGCCACGCGGAACTGGATGGATGCCACGCCCGATGGCTATGCCTATCGCTGCCTGCCGCTGAACATCGCCAATGCCCATGGCTGGGAAATCCTCTGCCCCACCGGGTTCAGCGCCATCTGGGATGGCGGCACCAGCCCCGCCGCCCTGCAGATGACGCTGGATGCGGGTGACCGGCCCCCTGCCATTTCGCATTTCGGGTCCGGCATCCTGACCTTTCATGTGGAAGCCCTGTTCCGCACCGAACCGGGATGGAACCTGTTCGTGCAGGGCCCGGCCAATATGCCCAAGGATGCCATCGCCCCGCTGACCGGGGTGGTGGAAACCGATTGGGCACCCTACAGTTTCACCATGAACTGGAAATTCACCCGCCCCGGCCAGACCGTGCGGTTCGAGGCGGGGGAACCGTTTTGCTGCCTGTTCCCGGTGCAGCGCAACCTGATCCCCCAGGTGGAACCGGAAATGCGCCGCCTGTCCGATGAACCGGCGCTGCTGGCCGATTACCAGGCCTGGTCGGCGGGGCGCTCGCGCTTCAATGCCGAACTGACACAGCCGGATTCCGCCGCCCGCGCCACGAAATGGCAGAAAAGCTATTATCTGGGCAACCGGCCCGATGGCAGCCGGGCGGATACCGACCACATCATCAAGCTGCGCCCCGCCCCCTTCCAGGACAGGCGCGACGGGGATCAGTAGCCGCGCCACCGGTCCACGATATTTTCATCTGCTGCCCCGACCGGTCACGCCAGATAGTGGCGGCAGGGAAAAGCCCCCATATCGGCAGCCCTGTTCCACCGGGCCAAAGAAAAAGCCCGTCGGACAGTACCGGCGGGCCTTTAGTTTTCAGGACAGAGAGGGTCGGGGGAAACCAAGCCCTCCCCCATGGGCATTCGGACAGGGGCAAAGGCCCCGAAGATCAAAGACAAGCCCGAACCGATCATCCGGTCTTGATGAAGAGAGAATAAAGCCGTTCTGTCGTTAACGCTTTGCGCTAGATCAAGTGTCGCGGGCTTTTTTCATTTGCGCTTTTGACCGGCAGATAACTGACGGGCAACCCCATGGCAGGAAAAAGCCCCCGCGCATCAGATGCGCGGGGGCTGAATAAACTGTTGGGAATGGCAAATATTTACTGACCACCACCCAGGGCATGGACGTAAGTGGCCAGAACCTTGACCGTGGCGGGGTCCAGGCGCTCGCTCCAGGCGGGCATGGAACCACGGCGGGCATAGGTGATGGTTTCCACGACCATCTTACGGTCACCACCATAGAGCCAGATGCCATCCGACAGGCGCGGGGCACCCATATCCTGGATGCCTTCGCCCTTCTCCCCATGGCAGGCGGCGCAGTTCTCCGCGAACAGGGTGGCACCGCGTTCCAGCACCGCCGGGTCCGCCGCGGTGCCGGACAGCGACAGCACATAATCCGCCACGTCACCGATCTGGGCCGCTGTCAGCATGCCGTCCGCGCCGAAGCGGGGCATGTCGGAGATACGGCTGTTCTCGTTGGCATTGCGGACGCCATAGGTGATGGTTTGCAGGATCTGTTCCGGCTTGCCACCCCAGATCCAATCGTCATCGGCCAGCGTGGGGAAGCCGACCGCACCCGCACCGCCCGCACCATGGCAGCCGGCGCAGTTATCGGCAAAGGCCACACGGCCCGCCGCCTGGACATAGCCCATCAGGGCCGGATCCTTGCGGATTTCCTCAATCGGGGTGGCCACGATCTTGGCGCGGGTATCGGCCTGGGCCGCCTTCTGGGCGGCCAGCGTTTCCGCCAGTTCACCGCGCCGCGTCCAGCCCGAGGTGCCACCGAAATGGCCGCTGAGCGTGGGCCAGGAGGGGAACAGCACCGTGTAGGCCAAACCCCAGGCGATGCAGGCATAGAAGGTATAAAGCCACCATTTCGGCAGCGGCGTGTTCAGTTCCTTGATGCCGTCCCACTCGTGGCCGGTTGTATCCTGGCCGGTGGTGGCATCCTTTTCGATCTTCGTCGGCATGATGGATCACCTTTAACGGCGGGTCGGGTGGGGGGCATGGCCCCCCAGGTCACTGTCATCCAGCGGAATGCGCGCCTGCGCATCGAAGCGGGCCTTGGAGCCAGGTCGGAAAGCCCACAGGCAGATGCCGAGGAACAGCAGCAGAAACCAGACCAGCCAGAGCTGTTTCAGCAGGGGGAGGAGTTCAAGCATGGCGCCCTCCCTTACTGCTTCACATCGTCGGGATTGATGCGGGTAAAGTCGACCAGGGTGCCCAGCATCTGCAGGTAGGCAACCAGGGCGTCCATCTCCGTCACCTCATCCGGCTTGCCGTCGAAATCACCCAGTTGGGCCTTCGGATAGCGGGCCGTCAGGCTGGTTGCGTCCGCATCCGGCAGGGCGCCGGCCTGCAGGCGCACATCCTGCACCGCCTGATCCACCATCTCGTCCGTATAGGGAACGCCGGCGATGCGCAGGGCCTTCAGATGGTCGGCCATATCGGCGAACTTCAGCGGCCGGTTCAGGAACTGGTATGTGGGCATGATCGATTCCGGCACCAGGGCACGCGGATCGTTCAGATGGGCCACATGCCAGGCATTGGAATATTTGCCGCCAACGCGGGCAAGGTCCGGACCGGTGCGCTTGGAGCCCCACTGGAACGGGTGGTCATACATGCTCTCAGCCGCCAGGCTGTAATGGCCGTACCGCTCCACCTCGTCCTTGAAGGTGCGAATCTGCTGGCTGTGGCAGAGATAGCAGCCTTCGCGGATATAGATGTTGCGGCCGGCCAGTTCCAGCGGGCTGTAGGGGCGCACCCCGTCAACCCGCTCGATCGTGCTTTCGATGGTGAACAGCGGCACGATCTGCACCAGACCGCCGATGGACACCGTGATCAGCGACAGCACCGCCAGCAGCAGGACATTCTTTTCAATGATCGCATGGGAGAACTTCATGATAGGCCCCCTCCTTATTCGGCGGCCACGGCGGCAACAGCCGGCTGCGGCTCGCTGCTTTCGGCGCTGCGGATGGTGCGGAACAGGTTGTAGGCCATGAACAGCGCGCCGGTCAGGAACAGCAGACCGCCCACGCCACGGATGACATAGTAGGGGTGCATGGCCGCGACCGTTTCCACGAACGAGTATTGCAGGAAGCCATACTCGTCATAGGCGCGCCACATCAGGCCCTGCATGATGCCGCTGACCCACATGGCGGTGATGTAGAAGACGATACCGATGGTGGCCGTCCAGAAGTGCCATTCCACCAACGCCTTGGAATAGAGGCCCTTCTTGTTCCACAACACCGGGACGATGTAATACATCATGCCAAAGCAGATGAAGGCGACCCAGCCCAGCGCACCGGAATGCACATGGCCGATGGTCCAGTCGGTATAGTGCGACAGGCCGTTCACAGCCTTGACCGACATGACCGGGCCTTCAAAGGTGCTCATGCCATAGAAGCCGACGGCGGTGACGGAGAAGCGCAGGCCCGGATCGGTGCGCAGCTTGTCCCAGGCGCCCGACAGGGTCATGATGCCGTTGATCATGCCGCCCCAGCTGGGCATCCACAGCACGATCGACATCACCATGCCCAGCGTCTGCGTCCAGTCCGGCAGGGCCGTATAGTGCAGGTGGTGCGGGCCGGCCCAGATATACAGGAAGATCAGCGCCCAGAAATGGATGATCGACAGGCGGTAGCTGTAGACGGGACGCTGTGCCGCCTTGGGGATGAAATAGTACATCATGCCCAGGAAGCCGGCGGTCAGGAAGAAGCCCACCGCATTGTGGCCATACCACCACTGGATCATCGCATCCTGCACACCGGCCCAGGCGATATAGGACTTGGTGCCGGTGAAGCTGACCGGGATGGTCACATTGTTCACGATGTGCAGCATGGCAATCGTGATGATGAAGGCCAGATAGAACCAGTTGGCCACATAGATGTGCGGCTCACGGCGCTTGAACAGCGTACCGGCAAAGGCGATAAGATAGGCGACCCAGACGATGGTCAGCCACAGATCGACATACCATTCCGGCTCGGCATATTCCTTGCCCTGGGTGATGCCCAGCAGATAGCCGGTGGCGGCCATCACGATGAACAGCTGATAACCCAGGAAGACGAACCAGCCCAGATAGGCGCCGCCGAACAGCGGTGCGCGGCAGGTGCGCTGCACCACATAGAGCGACGAGCCTACCAGCGCGCTGCCGCCGAAGGCGAAAATAGCGGCCGATGTATGCAGCGGTCGCAGACGGCCGAACGTGGTCCATTCCAGACCCATATTCAGCGACGGAAAAGCCAGTTGGAAGGCGATTAAGACACCGGCGGCGAAAGCCGCGATGCCCCAGAACATGGCGGCGACCATGAAGGCACGGACCACATCCTCGTGATAGGATTCTGTGACCACGGGCCTCACACCCACCATCCCCTGCGCCCCGATGGCGCTTGCTACACCCATGACGACCCCCGGTATCGACGTAATGATTGCTCGGGCGCGGGTGTTGACAGCACCCGCAATATCGTTTCTTTGCGCCGCTTTGGGGTAACCCGCATTGACATGCATCAAGGGGGCGGTTGGCGCTTTCCGGGGTGGCCTCAGGGGCCCTTCCTGTGCCAGATATCCAGAGGGATTGCGGACATCATTGTTCGGAAATTCCGAATTGTATTATCGAAAAACCACCCTTTATTCGCAGCTCTCTCCGATCCATGTTGCAACGCACAGTGCCGGAAAAAGTGTTTCCAGCGCTGCTTTCAGCCTTTGGAGGGGGGAAATCGCCCGTTTTCGTATTATATCGCAGGGTTTGGCGGAAAAATTATTCCCCCTGCGACAGCCGTCACAGCGCCATCGCTGCAACGCAGATTAAAGTAATGCTGGCGCGGTTCACAAAAGCCCGGACCGCCCCCCCCACACAGCATGATCTGAAGCGGATTCGGTGGATGAAGGCCGGTCCGTCAACCGGTTCTGTTGCCCGGACGATCCATATTTCCTTTAATTCCGTCGCGGAGCCGTGGCGGAAACCGCCCTTGTGCGGCCTATCGCAGGAGCCAAGACATGACGAGCAAGCGCAACAAGCTGGCCTATCTTCTGGCAGCGGGTGCCACCTTCGCCGCGATCGGCGCGACCGCCATCTTCCAGGATGGATCCTATAGCCAAACCGCCCAGGCCGCCACCGCCGCTGCACCGGCGGCAACGGCGGTGGACGTCGCCCCCGTGGTGGCACGCAGCGTGGTGGACTGGCAGAGCTATTCCGGTCGGCTGGAAGCGGTGGAGCGGGTGGATATCCGCCCCCGCGTGGCCGGCACCATCACCCAGGTGCATTTCAAAAATGGCGCCCTGGTTGCCCAAGGCGACGTGTTGTTCACCATCGATCCAGAACCCTACAAGGCTGAGGTGGCGCATGCCGAGGCCCAGTTGGCCGCCGCCCAGGCAAGGCTGCGCTATGCCGATGCGGAAATGGCCCGTGCCGCCAGACTGGTGGCCGACAGCACCATCACCCGCCGCACCCTGGATGAGCGCGAAAACAATGCCCGCGAGGCCGCCGCAAGCGTCCGTGCCGCAGAAGCGGATGTACGCACGGCGCGCCTGAACCTCTCCTACACCCAGGTGACGGCACCGATTGCCGGGCGTGTTTCCCGCGCGGAAATCACCGCCGGCAATGTGGTGGCCGCCGGGGCCGGCGGGGTGGCGCTGACCAGTATCGTTTCTGTTTCCCCCATCTATGCCGCCTTTGATGTGGATGAGCAGACCTATCTGCGCCACATCGCCTCGGTGAAGGATGACAAGGGCGTGCCGGTACGGCTGGGGCTGGCCAATGAGAGCGATTATTCCCGTCAGGGCGTGATCGAACATGTCGACAACCAGCTGGATGCCGTGTCCGGCACCATCCGGGTGCGGGCATCCTTTGAGAATAAGGATGGTGTGCTGGTGCCCGGCCTGTTTGCCCGCATCCAGGTGGGCGGGTCGGAACCCGAACCGGCGGTGATGGTGGATGAACGCGCCATCGGCACCGATCAGGACAAGAAATTCGTGCTGCTGGTGGGGGCCGACAACAAGGTGCAGTACCGCCCGATCAGCCTGGGCAGCCGCCAGGAGGGCCTGCGCATCGTCACCAAGGGCCTGGCACCGGGCGAGCGCATCATCGTCAACGGCGTTCAGCACGCCCGACCGGGCGATCTGGTGCAGCCCAACATGGTGGCAATGGAGAAACCCGCGACCCAGGCCGCCGATGCCGGCAAGGCGGAAGCGGGCAGGCGGGGGGATTTGTGAGCGGGGGGAAGGGGAAGCCTAACGCATTTGCGGTCTGCTTCTCCCCCTTCCCTTTCCCGCCTTTCCCCTCCCTCATTTCCATTTCTCGCCGCCATTTCCCCTCTCTCCACCGTCATTCCCGCGAAGGCGGGTCCAACAAACGCTTCAGTATAAAAGCGTTAAGAGGGCCATGCCGTCGTTTGGATTCCCGCCTTCGCGGGAATGACGGTGGTGGGGCGAAGCCGTTGGTGCTGGCACCACTGCCTGCCCCCTCTTTGCTCCCCCCATCCCCACCCCGCCCGCCCTGCCGAGGCCATTTCCCATGAATATTTCCCGATTCTTCATCGACCGCCCGATCTTCGCGGGCGTGTTGTCGGTGGTGGTTTTCCTGGCGGGGTTCATTGCCCTGTTCCGGTTGCCCGTCGCCGAATATCCCGAGGTGGTGCCGCCCTCCGTGGTGGTGCGCGCGCAGTACCCCGGTGCCAACCCCAAGGTCATCGCCGAGACCGTTGCCTCCCCGCTGGAGGAACAGATCAACGGCGTGGAAAACATGCTCTATATGCAATCGCAGGCCAACAGCGACGGCAATATGGCGCTGACTGTCACCTTCAAGCTGGGCACCGACCCGGATCAGGCCACCCAGCTGGTGCAGAACCGGGTGTCCCAGGCGCTGCCCCGGCTGCCGCAGGATGTGCAGCGGCTGGGCGTCACCACGGTGAAATCCTCGCCCACGCTGACCATGGTGGTGCATCTGCACTCCCCCAATGACCGGTACGACATCACCTATCTGCGCAATTACGCGGTGTTGAACATCCGCGACCGGCTGGCGCGCATCCAGGGCGTGGGCGAAGTGCTGTTATGGGGGGCCGGCGATTATGCCATGCGCGTCTGGCTGGACCCCAACAAGGTGGCCGAACGCGGCCTGACCGCCAGCGATGTGGTGGCCGCCATCCGCGACCAGAATGTGCAGGTGGCCGCCGGTATCATCGGGGCCAGCCCGTCGGTGCCCGATGCACCCTTACAGCTTTCCGTCAATGCCCAGGGCCGGCTGAAAACGGTGGAGGAGTTTCAGGATATCGTCCTGAAGACCTCTGGCGGGGCCGTGACCTATCTGCGCGATGTGGCGCGGGTGGAACTGGCCGCTGCGCAATATGGCCTGCGCTCCCTGCTGGATAACAAGCCAGCCATCGCCATGGCCATCAATCAGGCCCCCGGCGCCAACGCCCTGGCCATTTCCGAGCAGGTGCGCGCGGTGATGGCGGAGTTGAAGCAGGACATGCCCGACGGCGTGAATTACGCCATCGAATATGACCCCACCCGCTTCGTGCAGGCCAGCATCGATGCGGTGATCCACACGCTGCTGGAAGCCATCGCCCTGGTGGTGCTGGTGGTGATCATCTTCCTGCAGACCTGGCGCGCCTCCATCATCCCGTTGCTGGCGGTGCCGGTCTCCATCGTCGGCACCTTCGCGCTGATGCTGGCCTTTGGCTTTTCCATCAATGCCCTGTCGCTGTTCGGCATGGTGCTGGCCATCGGCATTGTGGTGGATGATGCCATCGTGGTGGTGGAGAATGTGGAGCGCAACATCGCCGCCGGCCTGTCACCCAAACAGGCCACCTATAAGGCGATGCAGGAGGTGAGCGGCCCGATCATCGCCATCGCCCTGACCCTGGTGGCCGTGTTCGTGCCGCTGGCCGCCATGTCCGGCCTGACCGGCGAATTCTACAAGCAGTTTGCGATGACCATCGCAATTTCCACGGTGATTTCCGCCTTCAACTCGCTGACCCTCTCCCCTGCCCTGTCCGCCCTGTTGCTGAAGGGGCATCATGACAAGCAGGATTGGCTGACGCGCGGCATGAACAAGGTGCTGGGCGGCTTCTTCCGCCTGTTCAACCGCGCCTTCCAGCGCGGGTCGGAAGCCTATGGGGCCGGCGTGTCCGGCGTCATCCGGCACAAGGGCGCGATGATGGGCGTCTATGGTGCGCTGCTGGGGCTGACCTTCCTGCTGGGCAATGCCGTGCCGGGCGGCTTCGTGCCGGCGCAGGACAAGGAATATCTGATCGGTTTCGCCCAGCTGCCCACCGGGGCCTCCCTGGACCGAACGGAAGATGTCATCCGCACCATGAGCGACATTGCCCTGAAACAGCCGGGCGTGAAGTCTGCCATCGCCTTTCCTGGCATGTCGGTCAATGGTTTCACCAATTCCTCTTCCGCCGGCATCGTCTTTGCCACCCTGGAACCCTATGAGGAACGGGCCAGGCAGGGCCTCTCGGCGGCCGTCATCACCCAGCAGCTGCAGCAGAAATATGCCGGGATGAAGGAAGCCTTCGTCGCCGTCTTCCCGCCGCCGCCGGTGATGGGGCTGGGCACGCTTGGCGGCTTCAAGCTGCAGGTGGAAGATCGCGGCGCACTGGGGTATGAGGCGCTGGCCAAGGCCGCCAATGATTTCGTCGCCAAGGCGCGGCAGACCCCGGAACTGGGGCCGACCTTCACCTCCTATGAAATCAATGTGCCGCAGTTGGATGTGCAGTTGGACCGGGTGAAGGCCCGCCAGCTGGGCGTGCCGGTGACAGAAGTGTTCTCCACCATGCAGGCCTATCTCGGCTCGCTCTATGTCAATGATTTCAACCTGTTCGGTCGTGTCTATCAGGTGCATGTGCAGGCCGATGCGCCGTTCCGCGCCCATGCCGATGATATCGGCCTGCTGAAGACCCGCAATGATCAGGGCCTGATGGTGCCGTTGTCCTCGCTGGTGCAGGTGGTGCAGAGCTATGGCCCGGAAATGGTGGTGCGCTATAATGGCTATACGGCGGCCGATATCAATGGCGGCCCGGCCCCCGGCTTTTCCTCTGGTCAGGCGCAGGCAGCGGCAGAGCGGATCGCGGCAGAGGTGCTGCCGCGCGGGATGCGCTTTGAATGGACGGATCTGACCTATCAGCAGATCCTGGTCGGCAATGCGGCCCTGTGGGTCTTCCCCATTTCCGTGCTGCTGGTCTTCCTGGTGCTGGCCGCCCAGTATGAAAGCCTGACGCTGCCGCTGGCCATCCTGATGATCGTGCCGATGAGCCTGATGTCCGCCCTGGCCGGCGTCTGGCTGAGCGGGGGGGACAATAACATCTTCACCCAGATCGGTTTCATGGTGCTGGTCGGGCTATCAGCGAAGAACGCCATCCTGATCGTGGAGTTTGCGCGTGAGTTGGAGGCCCATGGAAGAACCGTGGTGCAGGCGGCGATTGAGGCCAGCCGGCTGCGGCTGCGCCCCATCCTGATGACCTCCATCGCCTTCATCATGGGCGTGGTGCCGCTGATCACCAGCAGCGGGGCCGGGGCGGAAATGCGCCAGGCCATGGGCATTGCCGTGTTTGCCGGGATGCTGGGCGTCACCCTGTTCGGCCTGCTGCTGACCCCGGTCTTCTATGTGCTGCTGCGGTACATGGCGGGGGCAAAGCGGCAAGAGGCAGCGCACGGTACACCGGAAGGCATGATGGCGGCGACCGGGGACTGATTTCCGGCCACCGCCACCACTGGACCGCCGCAGGCTTCCGGGGCTGCGGCGGTTTTCTTTTAATCCTGTAGACGCCCCGATGTTCGTCACCGATCATCGGACTTCAATCGCCAGCGCCTGCATCCGCAGGCTCGGGCTACGCCGCACGTGCGGCGCGGCGGCGGTCGCCGCCGAACCGGTTGCTGATGGGCCACGCTCATCAGCAACCGGTATTAGCCCTGAACCGCAAACGTCAGGGTGACGCTGTAGCTTTTCACCGCCACCGCCCCGTCAGGGGCTTCCACGCGGTAGCGCGCCAGCAGCAGATGGGGCCCGTGTTCCTTCAGGGCGAAACTGGCCTTGCCGTCCTTGTCGGTCACGGCCTTGGCGGCCCCTTCATGCTTGTCTTCGCCCTTTTCATCATGTTCATGCGCAACCTCGCCGCCTTGCAGGGTGATATCCACCCCGGCCAGGGGCTTGCCCTGGTACAGAAGCTGCACCGGGAATGTGCCGCCCTCATCCAGTTTCGACGGGTGGGCGAGCGGCAGGATTTCCAGGCCGCTGCCGGTCGGCTTCAGGGCTGCATCGCTGGCGGGGCCCTTGCTGACATAGACGTCGGCGCGGGTGAAGCTCTGCGCGTCGGCCACACGGGCACCGGCGGGGGCCTCCTTCGGGTCGCGCAACGCCTCCCACTTGCCATTGACCAGCGCCATCTTGCGCGTGGCACCGGGGCGTTCCCCGGTGGAGAAGCGGTAGGTGCCGTTTTCAGGCAAAGCAGCCTCAAACACCGCCAAGTCTTTCAGATAAATGACATTTTCGATCTTATGCTTCACGCCCGCCGGATTGATGACATGGTAATCATCCGCCTTCATGGCGATATCGGGCGTGAACAGTTCCTCGGTAAAGGAGCCCTCCACCGTCACATGGTCGCGCTGCGGCGTGGTGAAGACATTCGGCTTCAGATATTGCGTATGCGCCGCTGCCGGCAGGGCGGCGAGCAGGGCCAGGGCGGCCACGGCGGCTTTGAACGTTCCACGCTTCATGGTGATGTTTCCAACGGTGCCAATTTCGTTGGGCATATAGATAATGCGAATTGGTCGCAATTGCAAATAATTGTTGGCGGCATATCAGCGTCGTTCCCCTACTCTCCACCATCCCGGTGACAAACCGGGATGGTGGAGACGGTAAGGAAAGCGCTCCCCTACTCCACCCCGCGTTCCCTCGCATCCTCACGCATTTCAAACCACATTGCGTTCAGTACCGCGAAGGCTGCCGCCAAAGGCAGGCCCAGCATCCAGGCGAAATACCACATGATGTGCTTCTCCTTCTCATGATCAGTAAAAATGCCCGGCCTCGCGCCGCAGCGCCGCCTCATCCACCTTGCCCCACAGGATACGGTAGACCCAGGCGGTATAGGCCAGCACGACGGGCAGGATCAGCAGCGTCACCACCAGCATGATGAACAGGGTTTGGTGGGAAGAGGAACTGTCCCACACGGTCAGGCTGGAGCGCGGGTCGGTGGAGCTGGGCAGGATGAAGGGGAACATGGAAACCCCGACCGTGCCGATCACCCCAAAGATGGAGGTGCCTGAGGCCAGCAACGTCAGCCCTTCCCACCGCCCCCGCAGACCGATAAAGGCCAGCCCCGCCCCCAGCAGCCCCAGCAGCGGGGCCAGCAGCAGCAAAGGATAGGCCCGGTAATTATCAAACCAGGCCCCAGCGTGGGTTGCCACCTGCTTGTACAACGGGTTGGAGGGGCCGTCCGTCACCTGTTCCCCCAGGATGCGATACCCATCCACCCACAGGTACAAGATGATGCCGGCCAGCACGAACAGGGCGATGGTCAGCAACGCCGCCACAGAGCCCACTGCCCGTGCCCGCGCGGCTACCGCCCCGTGCGTCTTCAGCACCAGCCAGCCGGCCCCATGCATGGTCAACATCGCCACCGACAGCAGGCCGCACAACAGGGCAAACGGGTTCAGCAGGCCGAAGAAACTGCCGGTATAAAAGGACCGCAGATCATCATCCAGATGGAAGGGTACGCCCTGCAGCACATTGCCCACAGCCACGCCGAAAATCAGTACCGGTACGAAGCCGCCGATGAACAAGGCCCAATCCCACAGCGCCCGCCAGCGCGGCTCTTCCCGCTTGGAGCGGTATTTGAACGCCACCGGTCGCAGGATCAAGGCCGCCAGCACCACGAACATGGCGAGATAGAAACCGGAGAAAGAGACAGCATAGAGCGGCGGCCAGGCGGCGAAAATCGCCCCGCCACCCAGGATGAACCAGACCTGGTTGCCTTCCCAGACCGGGCCGACGCTGTTGATCATCACCCGCCGTTCCACATCATCCCGGCCCAGGAAGGGCAGCAATATGCCGACCCCCATATCGAACCCGTCCGTGGCGGCAAAGCCGATCAGCAGCACACCCAGCAGCACCCACCAGATCAGGCGCAGGGTTTCGTAATCGATCAATTCATGCAGGATCATGATCGTCACTCCGCAGCGATGGCGCGATGAACGGGGTCTTCCGCCGGCCCATGCCCTGGCGGCGGTCCTTTGCGGATGGCGCGCACCATCAGCGAAACCTCCACCACGAACAGGGTGCTGTAGAACAGCACGAAGCCCGCCAGCGTGATCAACAGGTCGGTCACCCCCAGGCTGGAGACGGCAACCGCCGTGGGCAGCACGCCTTCGATGATCCAGGGCTGACGGCCATATTCGGCCACCAGCCAGCCCAGTTCAGCGGCGATCCAGGGCAGCGGAATGGACCAGACCGCCACCCAGAGCAGCCAGCGCGGCTGGCCAAGCCGGTGCCGCGCCGATTGCCAGAAGAAAGCCGCCATCAGCACGATGAAGAAAAAGCCCAACCCCACCATGATACGAAAGGACCAGAAAAGCGGCGCCACACGCGGCACCAGATCCCAGGCCGCCGCCTGGATTTGTGCCGGTGTGGCATTCGCCGGATTATCGACATAGCGCTTCAGCAGATAGGCATAGCCCAGATTGCCACCATGGGCTTCGAACAACTCCCGCGCTGCCGCCGGGGCCTGTTCCAGGCTGCGGGTCTTGCGGATTTCTGCCAGCGCGCCATAAGCGACAATGCCGCTTTCAATCCGCTGCCGCCCGCGTTCCACCAGTTCATTGATGCCGGGCACTTCCGTGTTGAGCGAGCGGGTGGAAATCAGGCCGAGCGCCCAGGGGATGGTCAGCACATGATGGGTCTTGCGCGCTTCCTGATCGGGGAAGCCGATGGCGGTGAAGCTGGCCGGTGCCGGCTCCGTCTCCCACATGCCCTCGATCGCGGCCAGCTTCATCTTCTGATGTTCGGTCGCCAGATAGCCGCTTTCATCCCCCAGCACCACAACGGAGAGGGAGGAGAGCAGACCGAACGAACAGGCCACCGCCATGGAGCGTTTGGCCAATTGCAGGTGCCGGCCCTTCAGCATGTACCAGGCCGACACGCCCAGCACGAAGACCGACGCCGTGACATAGCCGGCGGAAACCGTGTGCACGAACTTGGCCTGCGCCACCGGGTTGAACAGTACGGCGCCGAAATCCTCAATCTCCATCCGCATGGTGGCGGGGTTGAAGACGGAACCGACCGGGTTCTGCATCCAGCCATTGGCGATGAGAATCCACAAGGCTGAAAGGTTGGAGCCGATGGCCACCGCCCAGGTGGCCGCCAGATGCTGCACCCTGGTCATCTTCTCCCAGCCGAAGAAGAACAGGCCAACGAACGTGGCCTCCAGAAAGAAAGCCATCAGCCCTTCGATGGCCAGTGGGGCCCCGAATATGTCGCCGACATAGTGGCTGTAATAGGACCAGTTCATGCCAAACTGGAACTCCATGGTGAGGCCGGTGGCCACCCCCAGCACGAAATTGATGCCGAACAGCGCACCCCAGAACTTGGTCATCTGGCGCCAGATGTCCCGCCCCGTCATCACATAGACCGTTTCCATGATGGCCAGGATGATGGACAGGCCGAGCGTCAGCGGCACAAACAGAAAGTGATAAAGCGCTGTCATGGCGAATTGCAGCCGTGACAGTTCCACAATGTCGAGTTCCATACCTGCCTGCCGGCGAACCGGCCCCCCGGAATGGTCGGCAGCCACCGGGATGGGGCCGCCTTGCGTTGGTGGTGTGGAACGGAACCGGAGGGCAGTTGCTCAAGCGGGCATTCGGATCAACTGCTGATGTGCCAGCCCCATCCCACACCGGGATATGAGACCGGACGATACGCCCACCGTCCAAAGCATGCTTTGCGGATTGTCAAAGGCGTTGGACGGACGGGGGCATCCGGATTTCCTGTCAACAACCACAAGGCAGAAGCTTGGCGCAAAAGCCAAGGGTGGACCAGACAATTGCATTGGTTACGACAAATATTCACCCAGCCACCCGAACCCGATCATGGCCGCTTGCCGCCCCAGACCGGATCGTCATATTGATGGACAGGCATTCCGGAGGGTTGGTGTGAAAGCGGCACGGATCATTGCAGCCCGGCAGGGGCTGGCGGCCTGCCAGCATTGCGGCATCCGCCATCTGGCTTTATTCGCCGACCTGCGCGACAGCGATTTCGACCTGATCCACCTGCCCATTGAGGAAATCAGCGTTGAACCGGCGGAGCAGATTTACCATCTGGACCAGGCGGCGACAGCCATCTTCACCCTGCGCTCTGGCTTGGTAAAGCTGGTGCATATCCAGCCGGACGGGTCGCAGCGTATCGTCCGGCTGATCCGCCCCGGCGGGGTGGTGGGGCTGGAGGCGCTGGTGAAGCCACGTTACGAGCATCTGGCCGTGGCGCTGCTGCCGGTGGAACTCTGCCGCATCCCCGTCAGCGTGGTGCGTCAGTTGCAAACCGACACGCCCCGCCTGCACCAGAAGCTGATGGAGAAATGGCACGAGGCCTTGAGCGTGGCCGATGATTTCCTGACCGGGCTGTCCACCGGCAGCGCCCGCCAGCGGCTGGCCCGCCTGCTGCTTACCCTGTCAGAGGATACACCCGATCAGCCGGTACGCCTGTTCACGCGGGAAGATTTCGGCGCCATCCTGGCCGTCACCCTGGAAACCGCCAGCCGCACAGTCAGCGACCTGAAGCGCAGCGGCGCCATTCAGGAGATCGCGCATAATCTGGTGATTTGTGACCGGGTGCTGTTACAGGCGGTGGCGGAGGGGGTGTAGGGCCATCCCTGCCCGTCACCCATGTTGTGGCCCCATAGGCGCTAAGGTAGTCCCCTTGGGATAAGGTGCCTTCCCCGCTTTCGCGGGGAAGGCCGGGAGGGTGCAAATGGCTAACTTAGCGCCTATGGGTGCAGGCCGGGGTGACGGTGGAACAAGTGGCCATGGGCGGAAGGGCCCCCTTGTATTTACCTGTTCCCCCAAGCGCCGAGCGCTGCCATCCGGCAGCTTGGCTCGCGCGCCACGGGGCGCGGGCCGGCGGTCGCCGGCCGCCAAGGGGCACGGGTCGTGACCCTTGGTATTACAACCTCTCCCCATGCCAGCGCAGGTGATCATCCATGAAGCTGGAGATGAAATAGTAGGAGTGATCGTAGCCTTCCTGCATCCGCAGGGTCAGCTTGATCCCCGCCTTCCGGCAGGCGGCTTCCAGCAGATGCGGGCGGAGCTGGCCTTCCAGGAAGCCATCCGCCGTGCCCTGGTCCACCAGGATTTCCGGCACCAGCGCCCCATGCTCGATCAGGGCCACCGCATCATGGCGCAGCCATGCCGCCTTGTCCGACCCCAGATAGGCGGGGAATGCCTTCTGCCCCCAGGGCACCTGCGTCGGCGCCACGATGGGGGCGAAGGCGGAAACGGATTTGAACCGACCCGGATGGCGCAGCGCCACGGTCAGCGCCCCATGGCCGCCCATGGAATGGCCGGTAATGCCTTGGCGATCCATATCCACCGGGAAATGCCGCATCACCAGATCCGGCAATTCCTCCGCCACATAGGTCCACATGCGGAAATGCGGTGCCCAGGGGGTCTCTGTGGCATCGACATAGAAGCCGGCCCCCTGCCCCAGATCCCAACCGGCATCATCGGCCACCGCGTCGCCGCGCGGGCTGCTATCCGGGCAGACAATGACCAGACCCAGCTCTGCCGCCAACCGCCTAAACTCCCCCTTCTCTGTCACATTGGCATGGGTGCAGGTCAGGCCGGATAGATACCACAGCACCGGCAGTTTGCGCCCATTCACCGCCTGTGGCGGGGTGAAGACGCTGAACAGCATGGGCGTGCCGGTGGCGCTGGATTGGTGGCGATAAACACCCTGGATGCCGCCATGGCTGCGGATGGTGGAGATGGTCTCAAAGCTCATCATCAATCCCGGCGTTGATGTGTGACGTCACACAGTAGGGGGAGGTCACGCGACCTCCCCGACCCAATCCTCAAAACACGACCACGCTGCGGATGCTCTCACCCGAATGCATCAGGTCGAACGCCTTGTTGATCTCCTCCAGGCCCAGCACATGGGTGATCATCGGGTCGATCTCGATCTTGCCCTGCATGTACCAGTCGACGATCTTCGGCACGTCGGTACGGCCACGCGCACCGCCGAAGGCCGACCCCTTCCAGACCCGGCCCGTGACCAGCTGGAACGGACGGGTGGAGATTTCCTTGCCGGCTTCCGCCACGCCGATCACCACGGAAACACCCCAACCGCGATGGCAGGCTTCAAGCGCCTGGCGCATCACGTTGGTGTTGCCGGTGCAGTCGAAGGTGTAATCGGCCCCACCTTCCGTCAGGGCCACCAGATGCTGGACGATATCGCCGTCGATCTTGGTGGGGTTGACGAAATGGGTCATGCCGAAGCGGCGGCCCCATTCTTCCTTGCGGTCATTGATATCCACACCGATGATCTTGTCGGCCCCCACCATACGGGCGGCCTGGATGACGTTCAGGCCGATGCCGCCCAGGCCGAAGATCACCACATTGGAACCCGGCTCCACCTTGGCGGTGTTGATCACCGCCCCCACACCGGTGGTGACACCACAGCCGATATAGCAGGTGGACTGGAACGGCGCGTCCTCCCGGATTTTCGCCACGGCGATTTCCGGCAGAACGGTGAAGTTGGAAAAGGTGGAGCAGCCCATATAGTGATAGATCGGCTGGCCCTTGTAGCTGAAGCGGCTGGTGCCATCGGGCATCAGCCCGCGCCCTTGCGTGGCGCGGATGGAGGTGCAGAGGTTGGTCTTGCGCGACAGGCAGCTTTTGCACTGGCGGCATTCCGGGGTGTAGAGCGGAATGACGTGATCGCCCGGCTTCAGGCTGGTGACACCCGGCCCCACCTCCCGCACGATCCCGGCCCCTTCATGGCCCAGGATGGACGGGAAGATGCCTTCGCTGTCGAACCCGTCCAGCGTATAGGCATCGGTATGGCAGATGCCGGTGGCCATGATCTCAATCAGCACCTCGCCCAGCTTCGGGCCTTCCAGATCGACTTCAACGATTTCCAGCGGCTTCTTGGCTTCAAAGGCGACGGCGGCGCGGGTCTTCATGGGGCTTCTTCCGGCTTGGGGACATGGTAAAATCCCGCGGGCCGCATGGGCCGGCGGGTGATGTGGTGACTATAGCGGGGGCTTTCCCTGGCAACAATCCCACCAATCGGGCAAATAATTATTGCTGTATAGCAACAATCTATGATGATCATCAATACCCGACACCGGTCAGGAAACCACCCCCATGCAGCCCTGGGATGGGATTGAGGAATTTATCGCCACGGCGGAGACGGAGAGCTTTTCCCGCGCCGCTGCCCGGTTGGGCGTCTCCACCTCCCATATCAGCCGGGAGGTGGCGCGGCTGGAGGATCGGCTCTCCGTCCGCCTGCTCTACCGCACCACCCGCCGGGTCAGCCTGACCGATGCCGGGCGGCTGTTCCTGGAACGCTGCCGCCGGCTGGTGGAGGAGCGGGAGGAGATGTTTGCCGCCGTCAGCGAACAGGATGGCACGGCGCGCGGGCATCTGCGGCTGACCTGTTCGATTGCCTATGGCGAACGTTTCATCGTGCCGCTGGTCAACCGCTTCCTGGCCGATCATCCGCAGATGAGCATTTCCATCGACCTGACCAACCGGGTCGTCGATCTGGTGGGGGAGGGGGTTGATCTGGCCGTGCGCATCGGTGCCAGCCTTGGCGACAGCCGCTTGATCGCCGTGCGGCTGGCAGAGCGGGAACGCTATCTCTGCGCCGCCCCCGCCTATCTGGCGGCCCATGGCGTGCCGGCTGCGCTGGATGATCTGGCCCGCCATGCCTGCCTGATCGGCACGGCGGAATTCTGGCAGTTCCAGGCCGGCGGGCGGCTGGTGGAATTCAAGCCGCGCGGTGCCTGGCGCTGCAACAGCGGCTTTGCCGTGCTGGATGCGGCCCGCCAGGGGCTGGGGCTCTGCCAATTGCCGGATTTCTATGTGGAACGGGATCTCGCCAGCGGGGCCCTGGTCAACCTGCTGGAGGCGCACCGCCCACCGGCAGAGGGTATCTGGGCCGTCTATCCCCATCGCCGCCACCTGTCGCCCAAGGTGGCCCGGCTGGTGGATTATCTGAAGGCCCATGTCGGCCAATCCTGATCAGGGGGGCAGCCCTGCGATGGGGCGATGGCACAGCCCTTGACCTTGACATGGTGGCAAGCCCCAGATGATGGGGCAGCCATTAATGCCAAGGGAAGCGGGCCATGGATGGAAGCGGGATAAGGGGCGCGGAAACCGGCGCCCGAATCGCCGAATTTGACCTGTCGCTGACGGGCGTGCGCTGCGCCGGTTGCGTCTCGCGGGTGGAAAAGGCGTTGCGACAGGTGCCGGGCGTGGTGACGGCGGATATCAATCTGGCCAGCAAACGCGCCCACGTGCGCGCCATCGGGGCCGATGGCGCGGCGCTCACCGATGCCGTGGCCGGTGCCGGTTATGGGGCCGACCTGATTACCCTGGAAGGGGCGGGGCAGGGGGACGATAAGCCGCCCGGCCACCACCACACCACCCATACGGCAGGGGGTGAGAATGCCGGCTGGCGCGTGGCGCTGGCGGCCATCCTCAGCCTGCCGCTGCTGGCCCCCATGCTGGGGCTTGTGCCGAACCTGCCGGGCTGGTTGCAGCTCATCCTTGCCACGCCGGTCACCTTCTGGCTGGGCTGGCAGTTCCATAAGGGGGCTTTCCGGGCCGCCCGCGCCCGCCATGGCAGCATGGACAGCCTGGTGTCCCTGGGCACGCTGGCCGCCTGGGGCCTGTCGGTCTTCCTCTGGCTCACCGCGCATGAAGGCCACGCGCCGCATCTGTATTTTGAGGCGGCGGCGGTGGTCATCACCCTGCTGCTGCTGGGCCGCTGGCTGGAGGCGCGCGCCATGGGCCGCACCATGGCCGCCATCCAGGCGCTGATGGCGCTGCGGCCCCGGCTGGCGCGGCTGCGGCTGCCGTCGGGCGATGTGGAAGTGCCCGTGGCGCAATTGCGCGTCGGTGATCTGGTCGTCGTGCTGCCGGGCTCCACCGTACCCGTGGACGGCACGGTGGTGGAAGGGGCGTCCGACCTGGATGAATCCATGATCACCGGCGAATCCCTGCCCGTGGCCAAACAGGCGGGCAGCCCTGTCACCGGCGGGTCGCTGAACGGCCCCGGCACCCTGCTGGTGCGCACCGGGGCCGTGGGGCGGGATACGATGCTGGCCCGCATCATCGCCATGGTGGAAGGGGCACAGGCCGCCAAGGCCCCCATCCAGCGGCTGGCCGACCGGGTGAGTGCCGTTTTCGTGCCCATCGTGCTGGTCATCGCGCTGATCACCTTCGCCGGCTGGGTTTTGGCGGGGTCGGGGGCCGAAACTGCCCTGATCAATGCGGTTTCCGTGCTGGTGATCGCCTGCCCCTGCGCCCTGGGGCTGGCCACGCCCACCGCGTTGATGGCGGGCACGGGCGTGGCGGCGCGCAGCGGCATCCTGATCAAGGATGCCGGCGCCCTGGAACGCGCCCATGCCGCCACCATCATCATCTTCGACAAGACCGGCACCCTGACGGAGGGCAAACCGCTGCTGACCGGCCTGACCCCCGCCCCCGGCGTAAACGCCGCGGAGGCATTACGGCTGGCCGCCGGCCTGCAGGCGGGCAGTGAGCATCCGCTGGCTCGCGCCGTGCTGGATGCCGCCCGCGCCCAATCCCTGCCCCCGCCCGCCGCCCAGAACAGCCGCGCCCTGCCCGGCCAGGGCATGGCGGGCACGGTAGAGGGCCAGGCGTTGCGCCTGGGTCATGAAGGGCTGATGGCGGAACTGGGGGTGGATATCACGCCGCTGGCCGATGCTGCCGCCACGGCCCGCCAGCAGGGCCACAGCCAATCCTGGCTGGCCGTACAGGCGGGGGAGGGGACGGCTTGGCACCTGCTGGCCCTGTTGAGCTTTGCCGATGAGCCCAAGCCCACCGCCGCCGCCGCCATCGCAGCATTGAAGGCGCAGGGGCTGCGCTGTGTGATGCTGACCGGTGATCATGAAGCCGCGGCCCGTGCCGTGGCCGACAGGCTGGGTCTGGATGAGGTGGTGGCCCGCCTGCTGCCCGAGCAGAAGGCCGCCGCCGTGGCCCGGTTGCGCGGGGCGGGGGGCACCGTTGCCATGGTGGGCGACGGCATCAATGATGCACCAGCCCTGGCCGCCGCCGATATCGGCTTTGCCATGGCCACGGGCACACAGGTGGCCATGGAGACGGCGGGCATCACCCTGATGCGGGGCGACCCGCTGCTGGTGGCCGACAGCATCGCCATTTCCAGGCGGACCTGGGCCAAGATCCGCCAGAACCTGTTCTGGGCCTTCGCCTATAATGTGGTGGGCATCCCGCTGGCCGCACTCGGCCTGTTGAACCCGATGATTGCCGGGGCCGCCATGGCCTTTTCCAGCGTCAGCGTGGTGGGCAATGCCCTGTTGCTGCGCCGCTGGCGGCCCCGCGCGGGGGCAGGGCGGTGAATATCGGACAGGCGGCCAAGGCAGCCGGCGTCACGCCCAAGATGATCCGCCATTATGAGGCCACGGGCCTGTTGCCGGCAGCGGAGCGATCTGCCGCCGGCTATCGGCTCTATGGGGAGGCGGATATCCGCACCCTGCGTTTCATCCGTCAGGCCCGCGCCCTGGGCTTTCCGCTGGCCGATCTGGGCGGGCTGCTGCGCCTGTGGCATGACCGCGACCGCGCCAGCGCCGATGTGAAGGCGCTGGCGCTCACCCATATCGCGCATCTGCAGCAACGGATCGACGAATTGCAGGTGATGAAACAAACGCTGGAGGGGCTGGCCCGTCACTGCCAGGGTAATGACAGCCCCCATTGCGCCATCCTGGATGGGCTGGACCAGGGGGGCGGGACATAAAGTTTCACGGGAAACATTTCCCGTGAAACAGCTCAATCGTGCGGCAGATCGCGGAAGGCTGGCAAAGCCTCCGCCCGCGCGGAAAGGTCCGCCAGCCTGGGGAAACGGCTGTTCCAATCCACATCATCGCCCCGCATGGCCCGGCTGAAATAGAAGGCCACCGCCGTCGTCACATCGGCCTGCATCGGGCGGTCGGCCAACAGCCAGCCCGTCCCGTCGCCGATTTCCGCTTCCAGCAGATCGAAGGCGGCCAGCATCTGCGCCCCCACCCGATCCATCCAGGGCTGATGGCGGGCCTCCGGTGGGCGCAACATCTCCTCATAAACCCGCTGTACCGCCTTTTCCGTGCCCGCCAGGGCCAACCCGATCAGCCGCAGGCTGCGCGTATGGCTGGCATTATCCGCCGGCATCAGGCGCTGTTCCGGTGCGGCCAGCCGTTCGGCATGTTCCAGGATCAAACCGGAATCCATCAGCACCTCCCCCTCCACCGTCACCAGACTGGGGGCCTTCACCACCGGGTTGATGGCGGCAAACTGGTCATAGGTGCGGAAAACCGACAGTGATTCATGGGCAAAGGGCAGGCCCATCAAGCGCAGCGAAATCGCCACCCGTCGGACATAGGGTGAATCCAACATACCGATCAGCCGCATTCCCCAATCCCCCATTGCAAGCTTGACGTGCAAGCCAATGATCAGCCTATCGACCCAACACGGCAACTGCCACCAGCGCGCTCCACCCTTGTCCCATTGACAGAATGGTTCCCGCATCGCTTAATTCTATTCCATAAGTAGGGAATTATCGCTGCCGCCCATTGACGACAGGAGCCCCCGATGCCGCCCTTGCCGCCCTTCTGCCTGCGGGTGATCGCTTGAGCCGGCCCACCGTCGCCATTATCGGCGCCGGGGCCAGTGGGGCGCTGACCGCCCTGCATATCCTCTCCAACCCCGACGGTCCGCGCATTTTTCTGATCGAAAAGCGCCAGGGGTTCGGCGTCGGCGTGGCCTATAGCACCGGCAATGCCGACCATCTGCTGAATGTGCGCGCCGGGAACATGAGCGCCTTTCCCGACCAGCCGGCCCATTTCACCGACTGGCTGCGTGACCGTGACCCGGACCTGCTGGCAGCCGGCTTCGTGCCCCGCCGCACCTATGGTGCCTATCTCTCCGGCCTGCTGCGCGCGGCGGCGATGAGCGACCGGGCGGCGGGCCGGTTGATGCTGGTGAATGACGAGGCGACCAGCCTGATCATCGGCGAGGGGCGGCCCCGGCTGCGGCTGGCGGTGGGGCGGGAATTGCTGATTGATGCGCTGGTGCTGGCCACCGGCAATGGCGCACCGGAGCCGCCCTATGTGCCCGATGGCGGGTTGGCGGGCTCCCCGCGCTACATTGCCGACCCGTGGGCCGCCGATGCCTTCCGCCATGTCGCCCCGGAAGACCCGATGCTGCTGCTGGGCACCGGGCTGACCATGGTGGATGTGGCCCTGACGCTGAAGGGCAACGGGCATGTGGGGCCGAAGATCGCCATATCGCGGCGCGGGCTGCTGCCGCGCCGCCATGCCGCCCCGGTGGCCGTACCGCCCGACCCGCTGCCACCCTTGCCGCCTGTTCTGTCGGCAGCGCTGCGCATCGTGCGCAGCCACGTGAAACACTATCATGCCGCCCTTGGGGACGGGGCGGACTGGCGGGCGGTGATTGATGCGTTGCGCCCGGTCACGCGCGGCTTCTGGCAAGCGTTGGATACCACCACGCGGCGGCGTTTTCTGCGCCATTTGCGGCCCTGGTGGGATGTGCACCGCCATCGGCTGGCCCCTGTGGTGGCCGATCGGTTAGCGGCGATGCTGGAGAGCGGGGAGGTCGCGCTGAAGGCCGGGCGGCTACGGGCCTTCGCCCTGGAAGGGACCGGTCCCCGCCAGCAGGTGGCCATGCATTGGCGGCCCCGGCAGGGAACGGTGGACGAGCGGCTGCATGTGGCCCATGTGGTGAATTGCACCGGCCCAGGGGGTGACCTGTCACGCAATGGGCCGCCGATCATCCGTTCCCTGCTGGCCGCAGGGCTGGCGCGGCCCGACGCGCTGGGGTTGGGGCTTGATCTGGATGGCGACGGGCGGCTGATCGCCGCCGATGGCTGTGCCGGGCGCTTCTATGCCCTGGGCCCCGCCTCCCGCGGGGCCTTCTGGGAGGTGACGGCCATCCCCGATATCCGGGTGCAGGCCCAGCAGGTGGCTGCCGCCATCTGCCGGGATTTGGGGTAACGGCGCGGCCCTAGAGCGTATTTCCGCTGCCCGGAAACACGCTCTCGATTTTTCGTGTTCCTCAATCGCCGGCGCTGCATACGCAGCTTGGCTACGCGGCACGTGCCGCGCGGCGGCAGTCGCCGCCGGAGCTGTTTCCAGTCAACCGGAAACAGCCCTATCCCCGGTGCATCGCCCGCACATCGTCGCCATTGGCCAGCCGCCGCCCGGTCAGGGCCACGGCCTGGGCGGCGGTGGCGACCAGGGCGGCATTGTCGGGGGCCAGGCTGCCATCGGGCAGGTGCAGGTTATTCTCAAACCCCACCCGCGCGTGCCCGCCCAGCGCCAGGGCCGCCTGGGCGCAGCCGGCCTCCTGCGCGCCAAAGGCACAGACGGCCCAGGGCGGCAACCCGTCCAGCCCCGCCAGGAAGGGCAGCAGGTCAGCCGCCCGGCTCTGCTGGCCCGCACTATAGCGGCCCAGCACGAACAGCAGGAGATCCACCCCCTCCCCCAGCACGCCGCGCGCCTTCAGGTCATGGTAACGGGCCAGATCGTCAGGCGAATAAAGGATGATCTGCAGCATGATCTCCCGCTGGCGCATCCAGGCGAAGAATCCCGATGCCTCCACCTCATGCGCGGCATCGGGCACCAGTTCACGGATGGCCAGCGACACCGCCTCCGGCACCATTTCGCGCACCACCCGCATCTGTTCGGGCGGCTGGTAGAGGCCGGCGGCCTCCGTGGTGATCTGCACCACCATGCCCGACCCAACCTGTCGGCGGATGGCTTGGGTGGCCTGACGATAGGCATCGGCATCCAGCAGGTGCCGCCCATCGGGTCGGCGCACATGGGCATGGATCATCGCCGCCCCCGCCGCCTGACAGGCCGCCGCATCGCTGGCCAGTTCCTCAACGGTCAGGGGGATGGCAGGGTGATCCAGCTTCACCCGCCTTGCCCCGTTGGGGGCGACAGTCAGGATGGCGGGAGGAAGGGTAGGGGACATGGGTGGGGGTTCCGGTGTGGGGTGAAGGGGGTGAGTGAAGGCACAACATCGCCCGCTCTCTTCACCGTCATTCCCGCGAAGGCGGGAATCCAGCAGACGTTTCAGCAGCGGGCCGTTGATCAAATTGCACCGTCGTTTGGATTCCCGCCTTCGCGGGAATGACGGTAAAAGAGAACTGAATGAGAGAGAGGGAAGACTGGCCCATCTCACCCCTCCCCCGCCAGCCCCAGCCGCTTCATCTTGTCGTAAAGCGTCTTGCGGGCCACGCCGAGCGCGGTGGCGGCGGCGGTGACCTGGCCGCCGCTGCCGCGCAGCGCCTCTTGAATCAACTGGCGTTCCACCTGATCCAACAGGTCGGGCAGGGACAAGGGCGCGGTACTGGCCTCCGCCAAATCCGGCCCGCCCATGCCCAGCACGAAACGGTCGGCGGCATTGCGCAATTCCCGCACATTGCCGGGCCAATCGCGCAGCATCAGCTGGCGCACCAGGGCCGGCGGCACATCAGGAACGGAGCGCTGATAGCGCCCCGCCGCCTGCAACACGAAATGTTCGAACAGCTGGGGAATGTCATCCCGCCGTTCCCGCAGCGGCGGCAGCGGGACGGTGACGACATTCAGCCGGTAATAAAGATCCAGCCGGAAGCGCCCGGCATCGGCCAATTGCTTCAGATCCAGCTTGGTGGCCGCCACCACGCGGCAGCGCACCGGCACGGCGGCATTGCCGCCCAACCGCTCCAGCGTGCGATCCTGCAATACCCGCAGCAGCTTCACCTGCAGCGCCAGGGGCATGCTTTCCACCTCGTCCAGGAACAAGGTGCCGGCCCCGGCATGTTCGATCTTGCCGATACGCCGTTTGGCAGCGCCGGTGAAGGCCCCCGCCTCGTGTCCGAACATCTCGCTTTCGAACATGCTGTCGGGGATGGCGCCGCAATTGACGGCGACGAAGGGGCGGGCGGCCCGGTTGCCCCCCTCGTGCAGGGCACGGGCCACCTGTTCCTTGCCGGCCCCGGTTTCGCCCAGGATCAGCACATCCACATCCGTACCGGCCAGATTGGCCACCGCATCACGCACGCGACCGATGCCGGCACTCTGCCCCAGCAGATAGCGGGCGATGGAGCCTTCGCCATCCAGTGCCCGGCGCAGCCTGCGATTTTCCCGCACCAATGCCCGCTTGGCCAGCGCGCGCTGCACCACGGCCAGGAAATGGTCATTCAGGAAGGGTTTCTCGATGAAATCCCAGGCCCCTTCACGGATGGCGCGCACGGCCATGGCGACATCGCCATGGCCGGTGATCAACACCACCGGCAATTCCGGGTCCAGGGTGCGGCAGCGGGCCAGCAACTCCATCCCGTCCATTTCCGGCAGGCGCACATCGGTGACGATGATGCCAGGGAAATCCGGCCCCAGTTCCGCCAGCGCCGCCTCTGCCCCGGCAAAGGGGCGCACCTTGATGCCGGCCAGTTCCAGGGTCTGGCGGCAGGTGCGGCGGATCATCTCCTCATCGTCGATGAACAGCACCTGCAGGTCAGGCGGCATGGGTCTTCTCCTCCCCTTCGGGGAACGTTGCCGTCAGCGGCGGGAAGGTCAGGGTGAAGCGTGCCCCGCCCTCCGGCCCGGCCCCGGCGGAAAGCTGGGCACCATATTCACGCGCGATCGCCTGGCTGATCGCCAGCCCCAGGCCCAGCCCTTCACCAGCGGGCTTGGTGGTGAAGAAGGGTTCGAACAGGCGGGGCATCACCTCAAACGCAATACCCGGACCGTTATCGGTCACGCTTAAATATATCCATCGATCCATTGCGACGTTACCGGTCACGCAAATGCGGGGGTTTGGCTGATCCCGCAGGGCATCGGCGGCATTGCGCAGCAGATTGACCAGCACCTGTTGCAGGCGCACCGGTTCGAACCCCACCACCAGCCCGCCCGATGGCAGGCCCAGATCAACGGCGATCCCCTGGTCGGCCAGCCGTCGTTCCACCAGGGCCAGCGCATCGCGTACGGCCCCTGCCAGGGAAACGGGTTCCGGCGGGCCGTCGCTGCGGCGGGAAAAGCCGCGCAACTGGCTGGTGATCTTGGCCATGCGGTCCACCAGATCGGCCATGAAGACCAGATTTTCCCGAACATCCCCCTCGCGGCCCCGATCCAGCAGGGCGCGGCAATTTTCCGCCAACCCGCGCAGGGCCGTCAGCGGCTGGTTCAATTCATGCGTCACACCCGCCGCCATCTGGCCCAAGGCGGCCAGTTTGGCGGCCTGTACCAGTTCATTCTGCGCCTCGCGCAGTTCCTGTTCGGTATGGCGGCGCTGTTCCACCTCCCTTTCCAGCCTGGCGTTGGCGGTGGAAAGGTCCGCGGTGCGTTCCACCACCTTGCGTTCCAGATCCTGCCGCGCCTGTTCCAGGGCAGTGCGGGAGCGTTCGCGTTCCTGCAGACGGCGCAGGCGCTGGCGCCAGGCCAGCCCGCCGGCCAGCGCCAGGGCCAGCAGCAGGGCCATGGCCGCCGCCGCCAGGCTCTGCGCCCGGCGGACCGGGGCGGCGTCCTGCAACACCAGCAGGGACCAGCCGTCGCGTTCCAGCGCCTTGCCGTCCAGCAGGTAAAGCCCATCCGCCGTTTCCATCGGCGCGCCCAACTGATGGGGCAAGGTGAAGGGCAGGGGGGCGTAACTGTCGTGCCCATATTGCCGGGTATCGGCCAGTTCATCCAGGGCCAGCGCATCCAGTTCCCGCGTGGTGCGCAGCTTCCAGTCGGGCAGGCTGGACAGGAAGGCGATGCCGTGGCGGTCGGTCAGCAGCACCAGATCACCGGCATCACGCCAGACCGTTTCCATCGCATCCAGCAGCACCTTCACCACCACGGTGCCGATAATATGCCCACCATCCGCCGCCGGGGCCCGCACCGGGGCGGCGATGAAATATCCGGGAATGCCGGTCAGCGTGCCGGTGCCATAGAAATGCCCGTCCCGCCCCTCCATCGCCTGCTGGAAATAGGGGCGATAGCCGAAATTGATCCCGACATAGGAATTGGGCTGGTCCCAGTTGCTGGCCGCCAGGGTGGTGCCGTCGGTGCCGATCAGATACAGCACCGCCGCCCCGGTGCGCCGGCTGACCGTGCGCAGATAGCCGTTCACCAGGGGCACCAGGGTGGCATCACCGCTTTGCGCCAGCCGCACCAGGGTGGGGTCCAGGGCCGCTGTGGCGGGCAGATGGTCAAACCGGCCCAGCATGGCATCCAGGCTCTGGCCATAGACCTCCAGCCGGCCATGCAGGGTGCCCATCAGCCCGTCACGGGCAAAGCGCCCCGCCTGCCAGCCAGCCCCCAGCACCAGGGCGATGGCAAGTAGCAGCAGGCAGAGGTTCGACAGCAGGCGTTGGGGGCCGGGCATCGTTTCGGGCTCGTCATCAAAGGGCGCGCGCAACCGCACTATAGCGGAACGGCCCCACGCCGGTATCGCTATCATGGTCGCAACTGCCATTGACGCGCCCTGCCCAGCCATCAATCCGTCGTCAGGCCGGCGCGTTCCGCCGCCTCGTGACGTTGCTGTTCCTCCATCACCAGCCGGCCCAGTTCCCGCTTCAGATCGTTGAAGGCGGCACTGCCGCTATCGCGCGGGCGCGGCATGTCGACATGGATATCCCGCTTCACCGTGCCGGGCCGGTAGGTCAGCACGACGATGCGGTCGGCCAGATAGATCGATTCCTCGATGGAATGGGTGACGAAGATCACCGTCTTGCCCAGTTCCTGCCAGATGCGCAGCAGCTCATCCTGCAAGGAACGGCGGGTCAGCGCGTCCAGGGCGCCGAACGGTTCATCCATCAGCAGCACCGGGCTGTCCAGCGCCAGCACGCGGGCAATGGCCACGCGCTGGCGCATGCCCCCGGACAGATCCTTGGGAAAACGCCCCCGGAATTCCGTCATGCCCAGCATGGACAGCAGCTTTTCCACCGTGGCGTCGATCCGGGCGCGGGGTGCGCCCTTGATCTCCAGCCCGAAGGCGATGTTCTGCGCCACCGTCATCCAGGGGAACAAGGCATATTCCTGGAACACCATACCCCGGTCGGGACCGGGGGCGGTGATGGCCTTGCCGCCCACCGTAATGGCCCCGCTGCTGGGCAGGGCAAAGCCCGCCACCGCGTTCAACAGGGTGGATTTACCACAGCCCGACGGGCCCAGCAGGCAGACGAACTCCCCCTGGTTGATCGTCAGGTTGATATCCTGCAAGGCCACCACCTGGCCGCCCGGCACGGGAAACACCTTGTTGACGGCATTGACCTCGATCAGTGCGTTCATGGCTCCGGTCTCCCCTGCATCAATGCTCAAGGCCGCGGTGCCACCGCAGCAGGTAATTATTCAACCGGCTGACGCCGACATCGATGGCCAGACCCCAGAGACCGATGGTCAGCATCCCGGCGATGATCTTGTCGGACCAGAAATATTCCCGCGCTTCCAGGATGCGGAAGCCCAACCCGTTGGAAACGGCGATCATTTCCGCCACGATCACCACGATGAAGGCGGTGCCGATACCGATGCGCACGCCGGACAGGATATAGGGCGTGGCCGCCGGCAGGATGACACGGCGGAAAATCGTGCTCTGGCTGGCCCCCAGGTTGCGCGCCGCGCGCAGGTAAATGCCATCCACATGCCGCACCCCGGCAATGGTGTTCACCAGCACGGGGAAGAAGGCGCCGATGGCGATCAGGAAGATGGCCGGCGGATTACCCAGGCCGAACCACAGGATCGACAGCGGGATATAGGCGATGGGCGGGATGGGGCGCAGCACCTGGATCATCGGGTCAAACCAGCGATAGACGGCGGGCTTGGCCCCCATCAGCAGGCCCAGCGGCAAGGCCAGCACGCCCCCCACCATAAAGCCCATCAGCACACGGTAAAGGCTGCCGATACTGTCGATGATCAGTTCCCCCGACACAGCCCAGGCCAGCCAGGAACCGGCAGCCGGATCATAGGGTTCCAGCGGGGCCAGATATTGCCACCAGCGCACGGCGACAGCGACGGGGGAGGGCAGGACATGTTCATTGACCCAGCCCATGGAACTGACCAACTGCCACAGGGCCAGCAGCAGCACGGGCACGGCGGCCCCTTCCGCCAGCGCCTTCAGTTTCGGCTTCTTCATGTAGGTTTTTCCCGGATTGCAGACGGGTTGTCGGGGAAAAGGCGGGGGGGCTCACCCCCGCCTTGGCAGCGCCTTACTTGACCTGCGTCATCGCCAGATCGAGCAGTTCGGTGCGCACGAATTCCTTGGCCACCGGCGGCTTGGCCATCTTGCCGATGCCATGGGCCTTCATCGTGTCGGTGGTCGCCTGGATATGTTCGGGCGTAATGCCCAGCGTATAGGGCGCATTGCCGATGGCGGCGTCGAAATCGGCTTCCTTCAACTGGCCGCCGAACAGGGTTTCACGCACGAATTTCGAGGCGGTGGCCGGGCTGTCCATGAAGGTCTTGGTCGCTTTCACGAAGCAGGCCATGTATTTCTGCGCCAGCGCCGGCTTTTCCTTCAGGAACTTCTCCGTCATCACCATGGTGCGGACCGGCGTGCCGATCGGCGTGTCATAGGGCTTGATCACCTCCGTGCCGAAGCCGGCGCCGAGCGCCTGGGAGCTTTGCGGCTCGGTCTGCATGATGGCGTCCAACTGCTTCAACAGCAGGGCCTGGTTCAGGTCCGGGTAGCCCAGATAGATGATGGTGACATCCTTGTCACCCCGGTCGGAAGAGGTCAGGCCCGCCTTGTCCAACTCGGCGGCCAGCAGCACCTCCTGGATGCTGCCACGGGTCACACCAACCTTTTTTCCCTTCAGGTCGGCCACATTCCTGATGCCGGAATCGGTGGCAGCCACCAGCCGCGCACCACCCTTGGCGAAGCCTGCGACGATATAGATCGGCGCGCCATTGGCACGACCGGAAATGGCGGCCTCCGACGCGGTGGCGCCCACATCCAGCTCACCGGCCAGGATGGCCTGCATCACATCGGGCCCCTTGGCGAAAATCTTGGTTTCCACCTTGATGCCACAGGAAGGGGCAATTTCCTGCACATAGGAGACGGCACCGAAATGCGCCAGCTTCAGGTTGCCAACGCGGATCACATCATCGGCGGCCATGGCAGCGGGAGAGAGTGCGCACAGGGCCACGGCAGTGGCACACAGGGAAAGCAGCTTGGCGGATGTCATGGGTGGCTATCCTCGGGCTTTAGGTTGGTTGTTCCACCCGGCTCCATGCCAATGTCCGGGCTACCCTTCCCAAAGCAGGGGGCGTGCCAGTTTGGCACCGCAATATGAAAAATCCTGCCCACCATGATCCTTGCGGATCAATTACTTGTGCGCTGCGGTAGAAAAAGGCGGGTCCGGCGGAAAACCGCCGCCGGACCCGCCTTGCTGTCACCATTTCCGCCGTGGGTCATTCAGGCAGGGGAATGAACTCCGTCTCGCCGGGCACGGTCGGGAAGCGCCCGGCCTTCCAATCGGCCTTGGCATCCTCGATCCGTTCTTTCGAGCTGGAAACAAAGTTCCACCAGATATAGCGCGGACCATCCATCGGCTCCCCGCCGAACAACAGCACGCGGGCCGCTGTCACCCCGGTGACGACAATCTCATCCCCTTCGCGTAGCACCAGCAGCACGCCGCCACCATCTTGACCTACCGCATGGCGGTCGCCGGCGATTTCAACCGCACCGCTGGAAACATACAGGGCGCGTTCCGCATGCGCTGCCGGGATGGCGACGCGGGCCCCCGGCGTCAGCAGGATTTCAGCATAGATGGTTTCAGATAGCGTGCGCACCGGTGAGCATTCACCGAACAGTTCGCCTGCAATCAACCGCATCCAGATGCCCTGATCCTCGATCACGGGCATGGCATCGGTGCTGTAATGGGCGAAATCGGGTGCGATTTCTTCATAACGCTGTGGCAGTGCCACCCAGCTTTGAATACCGGAGAGCGCATTGCCGTGGCTGCGCTGGCTGGCCTCTGTGCGTTCTGAATGGGCGATGCCGCTGCCGGCTGTCATCCAGTTGATCTCACCGGGGCGGATCGCCTGTACCGACCCCAGACTGTCCCGATGCATGATTTCCCCTTCAAAGAGGTAAGTGACGGTGGACAAGCCGATATGTGGATGCGGACGCACATCAAGCCCCGTACCCGCCGGCAGAAACCCTGGCCCCATCTGGTCCCAGAAGATGAAGGGGCCGACCAGGCGGCGTTTGACTGACGGCAGGGCGCGCCGGACCTCAAACCCGCCGACATCATGGCTTCTGGGCACCACAACCAAGCTGATGGGACCGTCATTTTCTGGCGGGGGCACACTCATGATCGGAAACTCCATCGCGGGCTGGGAAGCGTGCAGAATCAGGCTGTCAGGCTGTTCCGTCAATGATTGGGTGGCCCCCATTGCCCTTTCTGTCAGCTTTGTACCAAGCTTGCGGCATCCTTTTATGCCGGTGGGTGATGTCAGTCCGGCCTTTCGGTTTCTGCCCCTGCTCCTTTTGTCTCAAGCTATCCTCAAACTTTCCTGTTCTTTAGATTCCTTTGATTCCTTGTTCTAAGTTCAGGCAGAAAAAGTGCTTATTATTCAGATAGATGAATGGGCTCTCTGTGCCGCGGTACCCGGCTCTGTGTGCCGGATCTTCTGAGTCACGGTGCCAGATTGCCCGGCTTTCTGTGCCCCAGGGCACGGCTTCATATGCCTTACTTCACGGGGGAGGTGGCTTGCTGTGCCGGATTGTACGGGCAGGGTTTGAGGGAAATTCACAACATCATATAAAATCAATTAGTTAGAGGACATCCCTGTGCCGGATCGCACGGGATTTCGGGCTTTTTTGAGGGCTTATTGTGCCGAATTTCACGGATATCACTGTGCATTCTGTGCCAGATCGCACGGGCAGCCCCCCGATTCACCGCCGATTCCTGCGCGTTTTCAAAGCGATTCCCCGGCACAGCTCCGACTATTCCCGTCCTTGTGCCTGATCTCACGCCACGAATCCGGCGGGGCGGCCCTTGCTGTGCCAGATGTCACGGCGGCGGCGGCGGTTTGACGGGGTTACTGTGCCATCTCGCACGGGTTTGATGATTCTTGCTTGATCCTGTGCCTGTGCTGGTGATGCTGTGTCACAGTGACATCGCGCATGGGGGAGCGGAATTTAATGGCGGCCAGTGCTGCAATGCCCAAACCAGAGATGGTGCGGCCCCGCATCAGCGGCAATGTGTTGGATCTATCGACCGATCCAACGCTGCCCAAGCCGCGCACCCAGATCGAGGTGATGGAGACCGGCAACGGGCTGACCCTGGCGGACCGCAAGCTGTTCAATGTGCTGTTGGCCTATAGCTGGGACAAGCTGGCCGACCCCAATGCCATATTGCCGCCCTTCCGGGCGTCTACCGCCGATCTTCGCCGCGCCATCGGGGATGATACGGAAAGCAACAATGTGCGTCTGCGTCAATCCTTCGACCGGTTGATGCAGACCCTGGTGCGCTTCCCTTATTGGAGTGAGGCCGATCAGCAACTGAAGGAGGGTGGTTCGCCCCTGCTGGCCTTTCGTGCGCTGCCGCGCGGGTCGGGCTATGCGGAATGGGAGTTTCCGCCCAAACTGCGCCCGCTGCTGGCCAAGCCGGGGGCCTGGGCGCGCATCCATCTGGCAATTTGTGCGCAATTCTCATCCAAATATTCCCTGGCACTGTATGAACTGTTGAGCCTGCGCGTGAACCTGCGGGAACCACGCTGGGAAGTCGGCATTGATGATCTGCGCGAAAGCCTGGGCTGTGGTGACAAGATGCCCAACTATGCGCATTTCCAACGCCGGGTTTTGGACCCAGGTATAAAGGAAATCAATGAGTTGAGTGGACTTCTCATCGCTTATGAGGAGGTGCGGTCGCATGGGCGCGGTCGCAAGGTGGAAAAGCTGATTTTCGATGTGAAGAAGAAATCGAACAGCGATCTGGTCGCCACAGCCCGTATCACCGAATTTGCCAAGGCTCCGGTGGGCAAGGCCGGCCATGGCAGCGCACGCGATCAGGATACGCCGGACCTGGAGGATGGCCGCACCGACCGGGAACGTGGTCCCGCCGGCGTGCTGGGCCTGATTCAGCGCGTTTCACTGGAGGTGGTGGAGGAACTGGTTACACAATATCCCGATGTGGATATGCAAACGGCGATTTTCAGCTGGGCCGATTGGGCGCTGCGCCAGAAGGAGCCGTGCCGCAACCCATCCGCTGCCTTCCGCGCTTGGCTGGAAAAGCTGCATCCGACGGCATCCGGGCCTGTGCAGATCACACCGCCAGGGTCGGAACCCTCGGCTGCGGCGGTGCGTGCCGCACAGTTCCTCTCTGGGGAACCTTATACGGTGCGGGCCCGCTGGTATCGCCGGGCCAAGGAATTGGGGGCTAAGGAAATGCGTGCAGCGACGGCGCCGGAAAATCTGCCGCGCTGGGTGGGGCTGGTAGCAGAGGAGGTCGTGAATGGCTTGCGGGCATAAAAAAGGCGGGGCCCTGTGCCCCGCCTGGTACGTCACCAAATAGTCTTAGCAATCAGTTCTCGTTGCCCAATTCCTCCAGCAAGGCGGCGTATTCCAGCAGCTTGGACCGGAAAGCTTCCAGCCGCTGGCGGTCTGCCTTGGAGAGTTTGGTTCCGTCGCTCTGCAGCACCTGGACGCCCTGTTCCAATCCCTGTTCCAGCTTGCCCAGGCCGGCGATGAAACGCCGGGGGGTCATTGCTTTCGGGCTTGAAGCTTGTTTGGTTTTTTCCGGTTGTAGACGCGCTTCGCGGGCTTCACGTACGGTCAAACCATCCCGGCAGGCCTTTTCCCACAAGGTTAACTGCTGGGGAAATTCCATACGCGCCAGTTCCAGCAGAACAGCCTTGGGAATATCGCTGTGTGACGTCACACAGTCGTTCTGAACATCAGGGTGAAGTTTCAATAAGGTCAGGGTTGTATTGACCTCTGTTCGGGAACGGCCTAACAGATCGCCAACTTCTTCTTGGTTATATTCATGCGCTTCGATCAGGCGGCGGATGCCTTCGGCTTCCTCCACCGGGCTGAGATCGACGCGCTGCAGGTTTTCGATCAGCGCGATCTGCTCTGTATTTGTCTCCATCGGCAGGATATGGGCCATGATCCGGCTCATGCCCGCCATGGTGGCGGCCCGCCAGCGCCGCTCGCCAGCCACCAGCATGAAATGCTTCGGTTCTGTCGGGTGCGGGGTCACCAGCACGGGCGACAACTGCCCCACCTCCCGCATGGAGGAGGCAAGGCCCTGCAGCTCCGTTTCATCAAAATGGCGGCGCGGCTGGTGCGGGTTGGGCGCCACGTCGGACAGGCGCAGCATCACCGTATCGCGCAAGCCATCGGTATCGCCGAACAGCAAATCCGCCCCCGGTCGTTCCAGGCTTTCGCCGATGCTTTTCACCACCGGCTGTTGGGCGCCGGCCTTGCGCCAGTTCTTAACCATTGGCGATCTCCTGCGCGATGGTGCGGTAAATATTGATCGGGTGTGATTTCGGCAGTGCCTTCAAGGGCAATTGCCCGGCATATGTCGCCTGATCGATCTCCGTGGAACGGGGAACGGGGGGGAAAATGCGGGTTTTCGCACCCACGGTTTCCTGCAGGTCGGCCAGCACCTGCTGTTCCACCGCGAAATTGCGGTTGAACATGGTGGGCAAGATGCCCAGCACGGTCAGGCTGGGGTTCTGGCGGCGCTGGATCTTCTGCACCGTGTCGAAAATCAACGGAATACCGCGCACATCATAACGGCTGGCCTTGGTAGGGATCAGCAGCGCGTCGGCGGCGATCAAGGCACTGATGGTGATCAGCGCCAGTTCCGGCGGGCAATCAATGACGATGTAATCATAGTCACGCTGGATTTCCGACAAGCGCTCCCGCAGCACATAGCGCCCATCATCCGGATCCAGCAGGATTTTGATCTGCGCTTCGGCGAGCGCGATGGTACAGGGCAGCATGTCGAACCCGTCCAGCGCGACAATGGCGTCGCGGATGGCGGTTTCGCCGAACAGCACATCTTCCAGCCCGCGCTTTTCATCCTGCACGGTCAGCGGGTCCAGTCCCGCCCCTTCTGTGGCGGTGGCCTGCTGATCGGCATCGACGATCAGCACCTTCTTGCCCAGTTCCCCCAGCGCATAGCCCAGGTTCAGCGAGGTGGTGGTTTTGCCCACGCCGCCCTTCTGGTTGGCCACCGCGATGATTTTGGCCACGCGCTGGCTGGCGGCGGCCAAAAATTCCGCCACCCGCACCGGCAGACGCTCCGCCCCGGATTCCCAGCGGCTGATCGTGGCATTATCATATTTGCGGCCCAGCTTGGTATTTACCCAGGCGGCGAAGGCGGCTTGGCTTTCACCACGGCGTTCGCGGAACTGGCGCAGTTCATCAGGCGTCATCGCAGGCCCATCATCGCGTATCGGGATCGGAAAAAGCGGTTGCGGGTTGAGTCTTGTCTCAAGGTCACGCCCAAGTCAATCACCGCTTGTCGGGCGGTTTGAAGCTTGGCGGGTGGTTTATCAGCAATTCATTGATTTACAATGGTTTATATAATGGGTGGCGAGAGGCGCCCCCCATTACTGTGCCGGATATCACGGGGTAATTCGGGCTCATTGTGCCAAAATGCACGGGTTCTGTGTGATGTCACACAGCGGCGCGGGTTGGGGGCATGCAGCGTTACTGTGCCGGATATCACGGCGCCTGCAGGTTCGGCTGGGGCGATGCCGGGGGCGGCCCGTTCCTGTCGTGGATGCGGCGAAGTTCAGCCGTTTCGGCTGTGCCGCTTTGCCATGCTGGTGGGTAAGGGCCGCCGCAGCGGCGCATCACCAACGGTACAGGGAAGGAAATGCCATGGACATGCATGCCGCCATCACCACCGATGCCATCGCCATGCAAGATCGCTGGTGCGCCCATAATTACAAACCATTGCCCGTGGTCATTGCCCGTGCCGAGGGGGCTTGGATGTGGGATGACCAGGGACGGCGCTATCTGGACATGATGAGCGCTTATTCCGCCGTCAATCTGGGCCATGGCCATCCGCGCGTGTTGCGCACCCTGATTGAACAGGCGAGCCGGGTTTGCGTCGTTTCCCGCGCCTTTCACACTGACCGGCTGGGGCCGTTCCTGGCCCGGCTTTGCGCGTTGACCGGGCTGGATGGCGCAGTGCCGATGAATACGGGGGCCGAGGCGGTGGAAACCGCCATCAAAGCCGCCCGCCGCTGGGGCCATAAGGTAAAGGGCATCCCCGCCAACCATGCGCAAATTCTGGTGGCGGAAGGCAATTTCCATGGCCGCACCACCACCATTGTCGGCTTTTCCAGCGAACCCGCCTATCGCGACGGGTTCGGCCCCTTCGCCCCCGGCTTCCGCACCGTGCCCTATGGCGATGCGGCGGCGATGGAAGCGGCGATCTGCCCCAACACCGCCGCCATTCTGGTGGAACCGATCCAGGGGGAGGCCGGCATCGTGGTACCGCCGGAGGGCTATCTGCGCCTGTTGCGGGAGATGTGCGACCGGCACAATGTGCTGTTGATCCTGGACGAGATTCAATCCGGCCTGGGCCGCACCGGCAAATGGTTCGCGCATCAGCATGAAGGCATCCGGCCCGATGGGCTGTGCCTGGGCAAGGCGCTGGGCGGCGGGGTGATGCCGGTTTCCGCCTTCGTCGCCCGGCGCGATGTGATCGACATGTTCGTGCCCGGTAACCATGGCAGCACCTTCGGCGGCAATCCGCTGGCCGCCGCTGTCGGCCTGACGGCGCTGGAGGTGCTGGAAGAAGAGGGGCTGGTGGAGCGTTCCGCCGAGCTGGGCCTGCATATGATGGATCGGCTGGCGGCCCTGGCCCACCCGGCCATCCGCGCGGTGCGCGGGCGCGGCCTTTGGGTGGGGGTGGAGATCGACCCCGGTTTCGCCCGCGCCCGCGCCGTGTGCGAGGCGCTGATGGCGCACGGCGTGCTGTCCAAGGAAACGCATGAAACGGTGATCCGCTTCGCCCCGCCGCTGGTGATCGACCGGGCCGACCTGGATTGGGCCATCGATCGCTTCGCCGAAACCCTGGACGCGATGCGCGCTTGAGGCGGGGAGGGCAGAGCCATGGTGATGATGCTGCGCCGAACCGGCTGGTTCGGTCTGATCGGTGCGCCCACCGATGTGGGGCATACCAGATGTGGTGCGGCCCAGGGGCCGGAGGCGATGCGGGATGCCGGCCTGATGCGCCGGTTGGGCCGCGCCGCCCTGGTGGCCGATATGGGGGATGTCACCGGCCCCGCCTATGATGGGGTGGCTGGCGCAGATGGCAGCCGTAATCTGATGCAGACGGCGGATTGGTGCCGTTCTGTGCGTGACCGGGCGGGCCGCGTGCTGGCCACGGGTGGCACGCCGCTGCTGCTGGGCGGCGACCATGCCATGGCCTTGGGCTCGGTTGCGGCCAGTGCCGCCCATGCCACCCGTGGC